>Ga0187892_10002179_pt1 | contig 40947 bp, 39 predicted proteins | sample MA1701073metaG_FD_139345 | JGI IMG/M metagenome (GOLD analysis project Ga0187892, IMG submission 139345) | Bio-ooze microbial communities from a basaltic lava cave in the Kipuka Kanohina Cave System on the Island of Hawaii, USA - MA170107-3 metaG ... | reverse complement strand
TGCTATGTGAAGCAAAACCTGCTGCATAATCATCCCAATATGTATCGTTTAATGATGACATTTGCATGGAACCATTTTGGTATCAAAGGTACAATCATGCGGACCATCGGACATGCCTTCAGTAGGAATCTCTTTCATACATTCAGAATGTCTCCCCTTTTTACAAAACCAACAAATCTCTTCCCCCGTTCCACCAATTGAGCACGATTCCATGATTATCAGTATTACAAATTCGCTAAAAAACCTACAGGTATTTGAGCCAGTGAGCGAATCGTTCGTCTCTTCCCATTGCTACGTTCATAAAGGATTTTTGCAGTGTCCGTGTTGTACGTCCGACTTTACCATCACCAATAATTACATCATCTACTTGGGTTACTGATTTTACTTCGGCAGCAGTCCCTGTCATAAAGATCTCATCAGCAGAATAAATGGCGTCCCTGTCTAGATCCTTTTCTATGATGTCAGAACCGTCGGCTCGAATTATCTGTATTACACTGTCACGTGTAATTCCTTCTAAAATTCCAGATGTGAGTGGTGGTGTGAAAATCTGGTTATTCTTTATGATGAAAATGTTTTCTGCACTTCCCTCTGTTATCTTTCCGTGATAGTTCAGCATTATGGACTCGTCATATCCATTTTTTAGTGCCTCTACTCTTGCTAGTGCAGCATTTGCATAATTTGATGCAGCCTTTGCCTGCATTGGTTGTGATCTGGAGTCAATCCTGAGCCAGCTGGAAGTTTTGCATCTTGCGCCACTTACTTTGCCTGCTTTTGATTCACCCATCTTCCATTCCCAACACGCAATTGCAACGTCTACCTTATTTGGTGTTGGGGTCAGACCCATAGTTCCATAACCGTAATATGCAATGGGTCGGATGTAGCATTCTTTTAGAGTACTTGCTTTTACTGTATTTATTATTGCGTCAGTAATCTGTTTTTTTGTAAACTGCATCTTCATTGAATATAGCTTGGCTGATCTGAAAAGCCTGTCAACATGTTCTGGAAGGCGGAATACTGCAGAACCCTTTGGTGTGTTGTAACATCGTATTCCCTCAAAGACTGCAGTTGAATAATGTAGTGCGTGGGTCAGAACATGAACCTTGGCATTTTTAAATGGTACAAGTCTTCCATTCATCCAGATTTTACCAACTTCCTTCATAGAACGTTGGAAATGTACAGGCGTTTTAAAAATTATCTTATCTGGGATGTAGGCATGCAACTAAATATCTGGGCATGACAGCTAATTCATGGAGCCAATTGCATTTGTTGGTGCAGCAATGGTCATAGGGGGACTAATTGGACAGGGCTTTGAGATGAAAAAGATTAGAGAATCGATTAGAACAGATGAACAAATAAGCTCACCAAGCATCTTTGCAGACAAACGAAACTTCAAGTGGTACGCAATAATTGCAGCCGGCTTTGTGCTGTGGTATGCACTTGGTGGAAATTAGGCCACTTTTTGTGTAATGTCGTTTTTTGCGCCAAGTTTTGTAATTATGCCTAGCTCGCAAAAAACTCTAGATAGTCTATATAGATCACCTCTAAATATTACGATGACAATATTATAGTAGTGCGTGTTTTGGGTAACGCCGGGCTGATTCTAGATGATGGCCCAAGAACAAACCCAGCATGGCTCTGATGGGCAAATTACCCAAAAGGGGCCAATGCGATTTGTGTCGCATTCAGGTGAAGGTTATTTTTGACCTCTCTGAATGTACAGCACGAATCGCTGTTTCTATGTTATTTGTAGAATCATCAACTACTATTATTACTCGTGACGTTTCTTCTTGTGCGTCCATGTTTAGTATGTTGAGTCCGGCCTCCCCAATTCTGGAGCTTGCCTTTGACACTATCTGCTGGACTCGCCACATCTGATCACCAATTAGTGTTATTACTCCTCGATTGTAGGTAATAGTCGCAAGCGAGTCAAACCCAAGGATGTATCTTTCATTTCTTCTTACATAATCTGCATCCAAAAACAAGATTCGCGTAAACTCGATGTCGTCCTTTGTAAACGGCGATAAAATAACAAACTCGCTGTAGCGTTTATCTTTTTCCAGCGATTCTAAAAGACTTTGTGCGGCTACACTCTCAATTTTGAGTATTGCACAGTTTTTCTTACCAGTGACTATCTTTAGCGGGTGACCATTTTGGTTATCTGATCTGCGCTTAATTGTGGTGATTTTTTGTGGGTTCTTCATGTTTGTTATTATGATTGGCATGTCTATGCCGTTTTCGAGAATTTCTTTGATCGCAATTGGATCCAAAATCTTCATTCCAAACATGCCTGCAAGTCTTGCCTCGTTGTATGAAAGCTCATGAATTTCTTCTAACTCTTTTGTGACTATTCTCGGATCTGCAGAAACGACGGTGCTATCTTTTTCAAAGTCTATTATAGTGTCATATTTTTTATGAAACAAAATTCCAATGTCTGCTGCTGTCCTATCGGAACCACCCCTCTCGTAGGTGGTTTCAACACCGTCAATTGTTTTTCCAACAAAGCCTCCAATTGAGACTACCTCATTTTCCTTTAATAGCTGCTCGAGCGGTTCTGTTCTTTTAAGAGACTCTGAAGCAAGAAAGTTCGTTGACTCTATGTTGTAATCGGTAATGATGGGCCAAACATCGTAGCTTACGACATCGGATTTGATCTCATTGCTTTTGAGAATGTGGTTCATCACATACGACATGAGGATCTCGCCAGAGAACGCAAGGGCTCTGGAGCGGGTTTCGTTTGCAAAAGAGCCTTTTTGTCTTGCATCGTTGAAGGATCGAAGCGATTTTTCTAAGAACAAGTTAATTGTCTTTTTACATTCTGACTTTAAGGAATTATTAACATGATCAAGAATCTTCTCATAGGACTTTCTCATTGTAGAAATATCTGGCTCTATTCCATTTTCTGCATTTCTTCCAATTAATAGTGCTAAATCTGTTAGCGATTTTCTTTTTCCCTCATGAATAGTAAGTGGTGCTGAAAAGACGGCAATTACTTTGGAGTCTTTTTTTAATTGTTTTATGCGCTCAACAATGTCTGATACAAACTCACCATCAATTCCGCATGCACTTCCACCAAACTTTGCAACAACTAATTTTTCCAAGTCGCAGTTTTTTTGACACTAAAAACCACTATTAAGCATTGGTTTCGTGTAATCTACTAGATTTAGCTTTTACTTTAATCAGGTATGGACTAATGTATTGGTCAACACTTGGCAGATCAAATCCGTTTTATACATAGATAAAAAATGTAATCATTGCCTCTTAAATCAATAAGGCAAAATCACACACCAAATTCTGAGCAGCTACAATTAATGGAGGTATTCCGTCAGATGATGAATCACTGCATCAGAATAGGTCTTGAAAATAACTGTTCAACACTAAAGGGGCTTTCCATACTGTCATATCACAAATTAAAACACTATAACGTTTTATCGTATTACAAATTAAACGCAATATCGCAGGCCTGTGGAAGGTTGGCGCAAAGAAAAAAAGATATCAAAAAGGGCAGAAATCCAAAACCACCATACGTGCAAAAACCATTTCTGGTCTCATGCTATGGGTTCAAAATTAATGGAATGCTTTTATCATTTCCCATAAAAAACAGAGAGTTTACAAATATCTTATTAAATAGTTACGTCACTAAAGCCATTTCAGACGAATCCATAAAAGTAAGATCTTTTACAATGACTCCAACATCCATATCAATATCAATACAAAAGGAGATCAAAAATTTCATTCCACAAAAAACAATCGGAATAGACAGAAACCTAAGGAACGTAACATTTGGGAATAGTGAAAAAGTAATTCTGGTCAATACTGCAGAACTTCTCAAAATAAAAGAGAACTATACCTACATCAAATCCACTTTTAGGAGAGATGATCACCGAATAAGCAAAAAAATTGCAGGGAAATTTGGAATCAGACAGACTCGAAGAATACAACAACGAATCCACAAAATATCAAAGGTACTAGTCCAATGTGCCAAAAAACAAAAAGTAATGATTGTTTTTGAAGACCTAAAGGGAATAAGAAAATTATACAGAAAAGGAAACGGTCAAGGAAAAAAATTCAGAAGAAAACTAAACTCAGTATCCAATTTCGAGATTGAAAGGCAGGTAACATACAAGGCAGATTGGGAGGGGGTCCCAGTATGTTTTGAAAATCCAAGAGGCACCAGCCAGTGCTGTCCAAGATGCGGAGGTAGACTCCAAGAGGACAGGCTACGACGTCGTGATGTGTGGTGCAGTATTTGTAAGAGGTGGCAGGATAGAGATGTCGTTGCCGCAATGAATATCTCTTACAAGGGGTTGGCGAGGTTGACCAATCCTCAAGGCGATGCAAATGAAGCGATGAGGGGGAACCCGAATTCTGATTCGTATCAGGAACCGGTAATCCTCAGAGTCGATGCATCGAAGATTGCGGAGCTGATCCTATGATCAGGTCTCGTAGATCACATAGAACCTTAAGCATTCGTGCGATTTTGACTCGTTAAAGAAATTGGCGCATGATTTTGTAGGCTTTTTCTGCACCGTCTGCATTCAGCGGTTTTCTTTTTGATTCAAGTTTTTCAGAAATTAGTGATTCCAATCTGAAGATATCTTCATACGAATAACCTTCTTGCCTTGCGTTATCTTCCTGCTCAAAATGGTTCTTGATTGGTATGAAAATTCCTGGAGTACCATATGCTTTTGACTCGTCGATTGTAGATTTTCCTGCAAGCGAAATAACAAGATCTGATGCATAAATTGCCTCATGTAGATTTTTTACAAAACCTAGATTCCTGACATTTTCTTTATTATCTAACTTTAATGACGGACCGGAAACAACAACAAGCTCCAAATCTCCTTTTAGCGTTGAAAATATTTTGATTACTTTTTTGACAAGAAACTCTCCTGCATTAGTGCCTCCTACACTTACAATGATTGTTTTTTTAGTAAATGAGAATTTTTGACGTAGTTCTTCTCTAGTAAAGTTTGTGGGTCTAACTATTGGTCCGACCCGTCTGATATTTTCTTCGTCTTGGCCAAACTCTGGCATTATGACAACACTGCATTTTCTTATGATGTCTCTCATGGAGTGGTTCATTTTTTTCTCAATTAGCGAACCAACTCCCTTTGTAAATCTTGTCTGCAAAATATCGGTGATCAAAACTGATGGAATATTTTTTTGTTGAGATATGGTTAATGAGGCAAAGTCCTCGTCACTAACAACCAGTCTTGGTCTCTGGTTTTTTATAAATTCATCTGCAATTTCTTTGCAGTCTTTGTAGTATTGATAGTACTGCCAAAGCCATTTTAGAGAGCCTTGCAACATTCCGTTCTGAACGTCAAACTTTGGAGGCTTGTATGAATCATTTACAGAAAAATCATATGCTGAAAATAATCTTGCGGCTCCATCTCCTGTAACAAATTTTGTCAAATTTCTGTCAAAAAACCGTGCAATTGCAATATCTCTTGTTGCATGTCCAAGTCCTATAGGGCTGCAAAAAAATCCAATATCTGTCTGACTCAATGATTTTTGTGATGCTCTTCTCAAAGTTTAAATGGTTTTTGCCAAGGAATGTGGCTGGGCTCATGGTCCAGATCGGTTATGACGTCGCCCTTACACGGCGAAAATCCAGGGTTCAAATCCCTGTGGGCCCACCATTACATGATTACGGACACCATTTTTAGGACGATCTTGTAGTTTGGAGGGTTATAAAGTACTGACAGCCTTTAGCTAGGTTACTAATCTTTCAGCTTCATTTGTAACGTGTATTGTTATTCTAGCATACCGTAATACATGCATGAAAGTGTTGTATGTGCCAACAAGACCAAGTAAAAGAACACTAGAGAGTGAAGACGGATCTGAGAAAGACCACTAGATGGTCTGCATATCCATCGAGACATAAATACTGCAAATTCCGAGTTATACGGGTCTATTAAATTAAGAATTTGTATCTGTTCCACATTTTTTCAATTTTACGTGGTCCCTAATAGGATTACATTGAATGAAGTCTTGTTATGAAAAATTGACTAAGCTAGGTTACTAATTATTCAGCTCCATTTGTAATACAGATTGTTATTCCAGGATGACCAGATCCATACATGAAAATAATTGCAAAAACCAGATGTCGATGCTGTCTTTCTACACAGGCCATAATTGTAGAGGATATTAGATACAGAGGACTACGAGGAAAATGCTATCGTTGTAATGGAAACTGGCCTGAATCATAAATTGTAGTAAAGCTTAGATTCTCTCAAGCAAGTCAATAAATATGTCAAGTCCTGAGAACATCGCCAACGAATTCTTAGAGGTAGCCAGCGAGCAACGGCTGAATGTTCTTTTTCTACTAAACAAAGAAAAGATGAACTTGGCAGGCATGGCAAGGAGTCTCGATGCCACACCATCTGAATTACACAGAAACTTTGGCAGAATGCAGAAGGCTGGAATGATAAAAAAGGATGCTGACGGCAACTATGAACTGACATTGTATGGCAAGACCATTTGTGCACAGATACCTACATTTAGTTTTATGATTAGAAATAAGAAATATTTTGAAAATCATAGTTTTTGCGATCTTTCTATCAAGTACATACAAAGAATTGGAGCTCTTTTAGAGTCAGAACAGATTATGGGTTATGTCAAGGTAATGGAACAGTGGGAGAGTATCTACAAAAATGCCAAAGAATACATCTACAATATCCTAATAGAGGCACCATACAACGAAAAGTTACTCAAAATCATAGACTCTAAGCTAAGCAACAAAATCAAAATATTGTCAATATTCTCAGAATCGGCAATAGTCCCAAACGAAAGACAAGAATTACTCACGAAATTCAATTTTTCCAAGTTTGTTAAAGACGAGATTCTGCAGAGAAAGATGAAAAAAGATGCAAAAATTGCATTAATATTAAATGAGAAGGAAGCAGGATTGAGTTTCCCAACAGACGATGGGGAGCCGGATCTCAGCAAGATGTTCTACAGCTCTGATAACCTGTTTCATGAATGGTGCTTAGACTTCTTCAATGATGTCTGGAAAGTCAGCAATACATTCCAGGAAGCCAAGATTGGAAAATCCTAACAAATACATCGAAAAAGACAAACTTAGTTCAATTCTGACTTATTAGAGTTATATTATACTTAGCTAAAAAGAAAAAAAATTAGCTAATTTGCTAACTTGAAGAAATATTCTATTATGTGTAATTACATACATGAGCAAATTTGTCAGCATGATTGTAGAAGAATCTACGGAACATGGAAGTGATATTATAAAAGAGCAACATCCACAATCTCTAGAGATTCCTGAATCTTCTAGTTATAGTGTGATATTTTCAGAGAAGCCAGTTAGCTATTGCATTGGAATTGTCGATATGGTAGGCTCCACACAATTGGCGGCAAAGTTGGGAATGAAAAAGATGTCAAAATATTACCAGCATTTTCTGAACTTTATGTCAAAAATTATTGCAGAATATGATGGGCGAGTAGTCAAAAATATAGGTGACTGTCTCTTGTTTTATTTCCCAAAAACATTAACAGAGGATAGGCATGTAGCAACAAAAGCACTTGAATGCAGTCATGCGTTGGTGGTAGCCCGAGATTTGCTATGCAAACAAATGCAACTTGAGTGCCTACCGTGCGTAGATTATCGAGTTAGTCTTGATTATGGTGAGGTCATGCCAATGAAATCAACTGGTTCAAAATTAACTGACATGATTGGTCCTGCAGTTAACATGTGTAGTAAGATCAACCGTTATGCTGAACGAAACGGAGTTGTAATAGGAGGAGATATGTATGAAGTCGCAAAGCACTCAAAAGTATTTGATTTTAAAGAAATCATAAGCTTCCCTGTAGGATTCAGGCAATGCTATCCTACGTATAGGCCCATAAAGCAACTTCGGGATGATTGTAGATCTATTGCAGAAAACCAACTACTGTCGGTTTCTATTACTGTAGATTTATGAAAACTGGAGATGACCTGTTGATTAATTCATCAATGTTACCTAGACTCGAATTATTCCGACCTTTATCAGGTATTCTAATCCTTTGGTAAACTCGGAATCAGATATCATACCGTCCGCCCACCACTGTGAGTTTGTCTTAATCCAGCTTGGGATTTGCCGGGAATCTTGATTGGTTTCTGTTTTTGTTAATTCTGGTACATAGATTATGTCCTGCTTTATCAGGTATTCTATTCCCTGTGTAAATTCATCATCACCAATTTGCCCTGATGACCACCATTTAGCATTACTTTTTATCCAAGAAGGGATGGCCAACTCGTTTTGTTTTTGAGCAAGACCGATTGGTGTGGTCTGTGTGGAGTTTTGTTGCGTGTTATTTCCAAACAAAGGTCCCTGTTGTCCTGAGGTGTAGCCAGTAGTATGCGTATATGACTTGGTTGCGCTACACTGTTTAAGTAATATTTTATCTACAAACGAGTCTCTTTGGTCTTTTATAATCACATTTACTGATTCTAGGTCTGGATCAAGGTTTGCTGAGTATATGACACGTTTTTCTACGTCTTTAAAGTATGGCTGGTGATCAGATATCGCGGCTAATCTTGTGCCATAGCTCGATGCTACCTCGGAACTTATTGGACCGCAAGTGGAATGTGCTACGATGTCGATTTTGTTTGTTTCACATTTATCATATGATATGGAATATACTCTTAATGATATCCCAGAACCAAATCCATCGGGATCGCATCCTCCAGGTTGTCCAATGATGCTTAAAGCTGCAGCTGCAATAGCAAGTGCTTTGACGCCGCCAACTGCAAACTTTGATGTAAAGGACGCAGTAGCTGTAGCTGTGAATGGATCGTCTCCTACTATTGTGGTTGACAATGCCTCGCTTGTCTCAAAAGAGCCATTTCCGTTGGAATCGTGGTATATGACAACCTGGGATGGACTCAACCCTTGGGAAGCGGCCTGTGCTCCAGTGAAGGTAAACTGGATGGTACATCCTGTTGCACATGCGGCACTACCATCTTCCCTAGTTGCTGTGATGTCAACTATTGTGCCAAGGAAGGAGATGGTTGAGGCTGATTGTCCGGAATCTGTATCGGTTGCAGTGACGTTTGCATCCACAGGCGGTGTTACTGCAAGTTGGGTGTCTGCAGGAAGATCAAATGTAGCTGGTGCTCCTGCAGGAACCTCAACTGTAACGGAGCTTCCAGTTGTGACGATAGTAACACAACTACCAGAAAGGCAAGAGTCTGTTTTGGTAATAAACACATCTGACATACCATTAAACGATGTATCATAGGCTCCACTAGTTGTAGGATATCCAGATCCTGCCTCACCTGCGATGTAGATATTACTTGAGCTATCGATTTCGATACGGATTCCGATCTCATCACCACTTCCTCCAAGAAATGTTGATGAGATGAGATTGGTTAATGCAGAGTTAAATTTGGCAGCATAAGCATCATGACTACCGCCGTTATACGATGTGTCAAAAGCTCCATTAGTTATAGGAAAATTTGCCGAAGAACCAGTATGGCCTGTCAAATAAACATTGTTTGAGCTGTCAACGGCTAATCCTAGTGCAACCTCGTTTCCTGATCCACCAAGAAACGTTGATGCCAAAAGTGATGCTAAAGCGCTGTTAAACTTGCTGACAAAGATATCATCTTCTCCATTGGCAGTTTCGTCAAAAACGCCCGAAGTTGTTGGCAGATCAGTTACCCCGTCGTGTGTGAAGCCTGTAATGTATACATTCCCCGAACTGTCTAATGCGATTTCTTCTCCACTATCCATTGAGCTGCCTCCGATAAAGGTCGAAGCCAAGAGTAGTGACAAATCACTATTCATCTTACTAACAAAACCATCTCGGAGTCCGTTGTGAGTAGTATCATATGCTCCTCCGGTTGTCGGAAATGCGGTAGAGTTTGTTCTACCTGCTACAATGACGTTTCCTGTTCCATCAAGTGTAAGTCCAACACCCGAATCATCATCCAGTCCTCCGAGAAAGGTTGAGGCTCTTAATTGTGTGAGCTGGTCGTTAAAAATACTGATATATCCGTCATCATTTCCATTATGCGTCGTGTCAAAGGCAGTTGAACTTGTAGGAAGATCTGTCGTGCCATCTGCTGTGAGCCCAGTTATGACTACGGTGGAGGTGCCATTCAAAATAATATCAAATGCAGTGTCAGTACTGCTACCCCCGATTAAGGTTGAAGCTAGTAGTGAGGTCAGACTACTATTTAATTTGCTGACAAAGACGTCGTAGTCGCCACTATGAGTAGTGTTAAATGCTCCAGCAGTAGTTGGATAGTCAATGGCACTATCGAATGTGTGTCCAGTGATATACACATTGTTTGAGCTGTCAACGGCAACCTGTAGACCAAAATCAAAGCTATCTCCGCCGATATACGTAGATGCCAATAAACTAGACAAATTATTGTTGAATTTACTCACAAAAACGTCAAAGGTACCATTGTTGGTTGTGTTATAAGCGCCCACGGTAGTTGGAAAATTAAGGGACTGAGTCTCGCCAACAACATAAACGTTGCCAGAGCTATCTAACGCAATTCCTTCCCCAGTATCTTCATCACTTCCACCAAGATAAGTTGAAGCAATTAATGGATCAATTACAAGATCGTATCGTGGATCATATGACAGAATAGAAAAACCATATGTTCTTTCATCATACAATATGTATGAAACGTCAACTAAACTCTTCTTACCGGATATTATCTGATAACCAAGGGGTTCTGACAAAACAATTGATCCAAGTTCAGTATCTACAACAAGGTCATTATTTTTTGAAGAGGATAATGTCGATATTCCATCAAAAATAATCTTGATGTCAGAGGGTCTGCCTCCAGGATGAACAGTGAATATTTTTTCTACATTGTTTCCATGTGCCTTTAGGTCTACGTCAATGTTTGGCCAAACAGTCCCAAGTGAAACAGTGTCAAATGTTGAAATATTTGTTTGCCAGTTATCGGCTTTTCCCTTAAAATAGCTTACAACTGCTTGATTTTTGTCTACTCCGGTTGGTTTAAGCACCTCTCCAAGAAATTTTTCCTTGATAGCTAGCGATTTTGTTGCGTTATTTTCTCTTTTTATGCTGTGATATGTAAGATCATGATCTGTGATAAAAATGGTACCTGCAAACGTTTTTGCATAATATTTGACAGAATTTGATGATATCTGACCCTGATTTTCAATGAAAGGGAGATGTGCTTGTTGAATTCCTGAAAAAGTGATTTGCTTTTCAGTAACGTCTAGAAAATCACCAGTTGGTATTTCTGTAAAAAATGTTATTTGAAATAACATTGCGACAAATATTGCAACAATTACAGCAACGAATGATTTCAAACAGGTTTGAAATAGTATGCCTCAGATTTAAGGGTCGTGAGTATGATTATATGAATATGATTTATTATGCTAATTGTTTGTTAGGTGTTAAAACCAGATTTCTTTATTTAGTAGAAAAACAAATTTAATAAAATGGAAATGTCTATAGTGACAAAACTCATTCACGCTCACTTCTTTTTTGTAGATATTGTCGGCTTATCGGATCCTTCGCTATCCACTAAAACTCAGATAAAAAAAATTGAGACATTAAACAAGTGCATATCTGAAACGGCCATCTACGAGTCAACCCCAAAAGAAACAATCTTGACACTACCCACAGGAGATGGTATGTGTCTTGGCTTTCTTCAGGGGCCAGAACTGCCACTGCATCTTGCAATAGAGCTTCATCGGAAACTGGATGAGTACAACAAAGGTAAGATTCCTACTGAGACAGTAAGGGTGAGAATCGGATTACATAGCGGAAGTTGTTTTATCGTTAAAGATATAAAAAACAATGACAATGTCTGGGGGCCTGGAATAATACTTGCTAGGCGTGTTATGGATTTTGGTGATGATGCGCACATTCTTCTCAGCACTAGGCTAGCAGAGGATTTACGCGAATTGTCAGACGAATATAGAAGAATAATCAAACCAGTTCATGATTTTACGATAAAACATGGGCAAACCATGTTGTTGTATTCCGCGTACGGTGATGGATTTGGAAACTCACAGCATCCAACAAAAGGCGCCGCAGAAAGAAGCAAATATGGCGATGAAGTCATTAGAATGCAAAAAACTACACTGTATCCTAACCTTGAAGTGAATCTTACTATCACTGATCCCAATCAAATGCTGGTTCAGCACAAAAGAATATATGAAATTGAAAACATCTCTGATGAACCAATAAAACATGTTCTTCACGGAATTGCGACTGATGTTGATAAGTATTCCATTAATGATCTAAACATACAAGTTTACGATGATTCGCAAAAAGAAATGAAAATTTCAAGCATCAACGTAGACAAGCTTACATCAAAAGAATTCACAACTCAGTTCAACAGACCAATTGTAAAAGGTGAGAAGGGCAGAAAATATACGCTAATTTATGAGGTTGAAGAACCACAAAGATATTTTGAAAATGCCTTCTTAATAGACGTCCACAAGATTTCACTTAACCTTATATATCCAAAATCGATGAAAACCCAACCTACAATTTATTACATAAATCAAGAAACTGAAGAAAAAACTAAATCGGAGACCCAGCCTACTATACAACAAAACGGCGACCATCTTGTAGCGAGTTATATTAGAAATGAAAACATCAAAGGGGAAACTATACGGCTAGAATGGTAATGGTATTTACCACTTAAAAAGGCCGTTGAATTTTGTGCGTTCAGCTGCACACACTCATCCTTATTGCGATTTACTACTACAATAGTAAGTTGAGCAAATTTTTAGATGGGAAAAAAACATTGGTAGCTAAAGATGACAAAATCGAGTCTTTTGCACAAGTAAAAAAACTAGCACCATTGCAGAATTCAAAAATAGAGACTTGCTCATAAAGAATGAAATTCTCACAATAAATGCTATTTATAGTGAAAATTACATTGTCTAGCTTGCTATGAGCCTAATATTGTGTTAACCGCATCCAGAATAATATCTTAAAACTTATGAATATGGAGTCATTCCTTATGCCAGATTAAAAGATGAATGAATTTGATGACTTGCTTAAGGCATTAGATGAATCAACAATGGTTACTATTGCTGATAAGGAAGGTGTCTTACTATACGTAAACAAATTGTTTTGTGACATCTCTAAATATTCAAAAGATGAACTAGTTGGAAAAAAACCTCATGAATTGTTAAAATCAAACCATCACAGCGAGGAATTCTACCAAAACATTTGGAATACTATAATGAGTGGGAGAGCATGGAAAGGAGATGTCGTAAATAAAGCAAAAGACGGTTCTTTATTTTGGACATTAACGACAATAATGCCGTTTTTAGACGGAGACGGAAAGCCACACAAATTCATAGCCATCCGGAAGGACATAACTGATAGGGTAAAAACTGAAGAAAAACTAAGAATATCACTACATGAAAATGAAACAAAGAACATAATCATTCAAGATCAGATAAACGAACTTGAAAAAATGGATCACTTAAAGGAAGAATTTGCTTCGATGGTAACACATGAACTCAAAACACCACTTGTACCAATAAAGGGATACTGTAAGATGTTGATGGACCCATCCATGTTTGGGGAACTAAACGAGGAACAAAAGGATGCTGTAGTAGAAATATCTGAAAACGCTGACAGATTAGAACGACTAATAGCTGATGTTCTGGACGCACAAAAACTTGATATGAAAAAAATGGCTTTCAAAAAAGAACCCTTTGATGTTTCTGAGATGATCAAAACAATTGAAAAAGACATGATAGTAATCACAAAGGAAAAAAACATTCAGTTTGTAACAACATATTCAAGTGAAAAATTATTTATGACATCTGACAAGGGTCGAATCATGCAAGTTATAGAAAACCTAATAAAAAATGCCATAGACTTTGTATCTTCAAAGGATGGGAGAATCGAGTTTGGAGTAAAAAAATTAGACAACGAGATTCTTTTTTACGTCAAAGATAACGGTATAGGAATAGATAAAGCAAAACAAAAACATCTCTTTAAAAAATTCTATCAGGTGGATACATCCGCTTCAAGAAAACATGGGGGTACAGGATTAGGATTGGCTATATGTAAGGGAATAGTAGAAGGACTGGGGGGAAATATATGGGTGGAAAGCGATGCCGGAAAAGGAGCGACTTTTTATCTCACTTTGAGAGTGAATAAATTATGAAAGTACTCCTTGTTGACGATAATGAAAGTATTACAAAAATGATGTCTAAATTTCTTACCAGAAAGGGGCATGATGTCACAACTTCAAATGATGGAAGGAATGCTTTAACACTAATTGGTAACCAACAATTTGATAAGATATTGCTTGACCTGTCAATGCCAGAATTTACCGGTCGTGATTTGATTGATGTATTGGAGAAAGATGGAAGGCTTCAAAAAAATAATATAATATTATTTACAGCGTCAGCAGCATCTGATGATGAATTAAACAAATTGATGGAAAAAGGCATAAAGGGCTGCCTCAGAAAACCAGTCGATTTAGATCTACTCTTATCAGTAGTGAATTCATAGGCGACGTGTTTGTTTGGAAAAAAACAAGATGACATGGGACCCAATAACGCCATAAAAGAATTAGAGAAAAAAATTCAGGAAGTAACATCAATAATAAGCACTCTGAAAGAAAGTAACAGCTCAGAAATCAATAATTACGAATCAATCAGGCTTCAAATTTCGGAACTAGAGGAAAAGAATAAGGAATTATCGAGTCTTCTTGAGGAAAAAGAGCACGCAAATAGAAGCCTGGAGAATAAAATCAAGGAAATTTCCCAGGCTTATAATGAACTTAAACAAGAACGCATGTTATACACCCAAGCACTAGATTCAGAAGAAAACGAAAAGAAAAGTCTGGAACAAGAAAAAAACGAATTTAAAAACAAGCTTGAAAGCGAGATTCATAAATCGTTTGAAAAAGAACAAGAAAAATTACTTCTACAGGATGAGGCTGAATATCAATCGTCACAGAAACACAAAGCCACCAAAAAATATTACAAGGCTATTATTGTTTCCGCAATTACTATAGCTGTCGTCTCTGGTGTTTATACATATTTTTTCGCAGAACTTGCCGGTCAACAATATCGAGTCGAAGACATTGGAACACGCACAACAGGCTATACAATTCAAAATCTGCGTGGCGATACGATTGATACTTGGCTTGCCTGGAGACTTGTAGAGGCTGACGTCTTAAGGGTTAATTTGTTAAATGGTCAAAAATATGAAAAGGAAAAGATTGATGCAATAAAAAAAGCACTTTTGAGTGAAGAATCTATAGAGATAGATAACTCATTATTACATAAAGGACTTCAGGGGACGACATCAACACATTATATTGGCTGGTTAGGTGCACTCAAAAAAGCAGCTGAGAAAAACACACAATTAACCATTCCAACTAAGATTGAATTCATAGAATCGGAAAGAGGTGAAGGTGATATAACAATTGAGCTTGTCGATGCCATTCACCCTGATGGTTTCAGTGGTTGGACTAATTCAATTGCAGACGAATCCCAAAACCAGATATTAAAATCCCGTATTACAATATATGATAGTGATAATCTGGGGCCACAACAAATGGAAGCAATTGTCAGACACGAGCTTGGTCATGCCTTTGGACTTGCCCATACTACCGCCCCTGAGGATCTGATGTATACTAACATTCAAACTCAGTTCCCATACATTTCAGAGTGTGACATCGGTGGCATACAGGGATTGTATGATGGCTCAAAGAAGAGTCAATTAGTTTGTGAAAACTAATATCTACGAACTTTCATTTTTACTGAGGTTCAATAGTTGCTGGGGGTTTGCTTGATACAACATAGGAAACCCACGTCACATCTTCTATTTCATTGGTAATTCTGTTGCTAATTTTTGCTAGAATGTCGTGAGGTAGTCTGCACCAATCTGCAGTCATGGCGTCAACTGATTCTACTACTCGAATCATTACAATGTTTCCGTATTTTCTTTCATCTCCTACAACACCTACTGCCTTGTCTTCACCGACAGATGCATAGGCCTGCCAGACCTTTTCGTACCAGTCAGCAGATTCGAGCTCTTCTTCAACTATCTTGCTTGCAAGCTTGGCAATTCCAAGTTTTTTTTCTGTCACCTCGCCGATTACTCTGACTGCAAGCCCAGGCCCTGGAAACGGGTGACGCATAAGAAGGCGCTGCGGAACTCCAAGGATTGCGGCAACCTTCCGAACCTCGTCTTTGTACAGGTCTCTGAGCGGTTCAAGAATGTCCAAGTCAAGCCATTTAGGAAGGCCACCAACATTATGGTGCGTTTTAATGACAGCTGCGGGGCCTTTTGAGACTCCACTTTCGATTACATCTGGGTAGAGAGTTCCTTGTGCGAGCCACTTGAATGGGCCATTTTTTTTAGCAAACTCTGTAAAGATTCGAACAAATTCCTCCCCAACAATTTTCCTTTTCTTTTCGGGATCAGAAATTCCTTTTAGCTTACTCAAAAACTGTTTTTTTGCATCTATCGCTATAAAATTAACAGCAAAGTTTTCAGAAAACATTTTTTCTATTTCATATTCCTCATTTAAACGCAAAAGACCGTTGTCTACGAAAACACATTTGATCCTATCTCCTATTGCCTTATGAATTAAAAGGGCTGTAACTGTGGAGTCAATTCCACCGCTTACACCACACAGGACATTTCCATTAATTTTTGAAAGATTTGATACTGTTTTTTCCACAAAGCTTTCCATTGTCCAGTCTTGTTTTGCTCCACAGATGTTGAGAACGAAATTCTTCAAAATTTGAACTCCATTTTCTGTGTGAACTACCTCTGGATGAAACTGGATTCCATAAATTGATTGCTGCTTATTTGCAATTGCAGCTGCATGAGAGCGTTCCGTGTGACCTATGACTTCAAAATCGTTTGGAATTTTTTCTGCCTCGTCACCATGGCTCATCCAAGCCTTCATAGAGTTTCCAACTCCAGAAAGAAGGTCAGATCCATTATCTATTGTAAGAATAGAGTGACCATATTCTTTGTTTGAGCGTTTTATTTTGCCACCAAAATTGTCAACAATTAGCTGGTGCCCATAACAAATTCCAAGTAAGGGAAGCTTTAGCTGAAAAATTTTTGTATCTGGCTTTGGTGCATTAGTATTGTAAACGCTTGAGGGACCTCCAGAAAAAATTATTCCCTTCGGATTTAGCTGCTGCAGTTTTCCAAGCGTAGTATCATATGGGATAAGCTCAGCATACACTGAAAATTCTCGTATTCGCCTGCAAATTAGATGGCTGTACTGAGACCCAAAATCCAATACAGCAATTCTGTCCATTTTATCACTTAGAATTATCAATCATTTTTGAAAATGACCATGTTACTGTGCTTATTATTTCGTTTATTCTTTCTTTTTGGCGGTAATTTTTAATTATTATTTCACGCAAAAGTGCCCCATTTTTGTTTACAAGGCAGTTAATTACCGCATCCTCGTCAATTTCTCCTTTTTCAAATTCTGCAATATCCTTTCTCTTCATGTCTCCAATTATTCGCTCAAGAAAAAACGACTTGAAAGGATGGGTATCCTCTTTTAGCTCTAGACCGTCTTCTAAGACAATGGAGACCTCGCTTGGAGTAACATACGCATTCGCAATCAGAGAACCATCCGTGTTTTTTCGCAAAGGAATTACTTGGTCTTGTTTTGTTTGTTCCTTTGCATCTTTTAATGTGGATGCTTTTGTGAAACTTTGTTGTTTTAAAATGGAGTTAATTAAGATTAGATTTCTTTCAAGCATTTCGATTTGTTCTTTGTGTTTTTGAATTTCTGAGCTGAGGCGTTCTTTTATTTCCAAGGCATCTTTGATTTGATCCGCTGAAAACTGCATAATTATTCTGAAGTATTGACAGTATTAAATCCATTCTAGATGGAAACGTTGTATCTTAGCTGCCTGTATGTTATCTTTTTGAAACCCCTGATTGGTTTTGATAGAGTAAAAAGATCAGAGTGTGCTTTGGGCGCCATCCACTCCAAAAGCATTTTGGCGAATCTCAATTTTTTCAGCTTGATTTTTTTGTCTAGTTTTTTTGTCTTTGAATATTTACCAATTTGTGAACCAAAATCCATTCCAAACAAAAAGATCTTGGCTGCCTTACAGTATTCAGCTAAAAACACGCATCTATCTCCATCTGTAAAACCACCAAAATTGTGAATCTTACCGATCTTTTTTGTTTGCGTGGTACCAATACAGTTTTTGAAATTTTTTGCAAAATTGAGTCTTTCTATATTATCTCCATGTGCATGAATTACCACCATGCATTTTTTTGCAATCTTGAGTAGTGATGTAGGATCCCCATCAAGGTCGGTAACAACTATCTGGGGTGTGATTCCATTTTGGAGTAGTGGTGTAAGGGCAGTGTCTGCACAGATTTTGGTTATATTGTTATATTTTTTGAGAATTGGTATGGCGAATTGCAATGAGGGGCCAGCCCCAATCACAAATACGGGTTTGGCAAAAATCATCTTTTTTAGCTTGGCTACAGAAAACTGTTTTTCTAGTAACGAATCCAGTATGGCGGCAGCTTTTAGATCCAATTTTTTGCTATAGCTAAACTCATCTAGTATCTTCAGATATTGCGAGTTCCATCCCCTAATTGTCAACTAACTCTAAAATTAGCATGCTTTTCATAAATTATGTGAATAAACTGGGCCAAATTGGTGTAGGTGGCATAAACCCTGTACGAATAATGGGAATACTAAATACAAGCCCAGAATCATTTTACAAAAAATCAATCAAAAAATCAAATGAGATCATAGAAGCTGCCAAACAAATGGAAGAAGATGGAGCAGACTTTATAGATGTTGGTGGCATGTCAACCGCACCATATCTTTCAACACTGGTTTCAGAAAAACAGGAAATCAAAAGAATCACAGATGCAATAAAGCAAATCCAAAAGGTAACAAACCTTCCAATCTCAGTTGATACGTGCAGATCATCTGTAGCAGAAGCAGCCTTAGAGTATGGCATTGATATCATCAATGATATTTCTGGGCTGCAATATGATGAACAAATGCTAAATGTCGTACAAAAATATCAACCATCTTTAATTTTGTGCGCTTACAGCAAAAAGACATTAAGAGGTAACCTGCTTGTACAAACAAAACTTGCTTTACAATCAAGCCTTAGACTTGCAAAATCGGTAAACATCAAATCAAACAGTATCGTAATTGATCCTGCAATTGGATTTTTCAGAAAGACTGGTAAAAGCCCATTTTATACAAAAATAAATCAAGATTGGTTCAAACGAGATCTTGAAGTTTTACAAAGCCTTTCTTTTTTAAAAAAACTAAGCTATCCAATTTTGGTATCTGTTTCAAACAAATCAATCATCGGCAAACTTCTTAATAAAAAAAATCCATCCGAACGACTATACGGTTCAATTGCGATCGAAATAATTGCAACACTAAATGGTGCCGATGTTATTCGCACGCACAATGTAAAGGAAACAAAAGATGCAGTATCTGTAGCACAAATGTTTTCAAAAAAATCCAAGAAAAGCTTATAATGCATATCAAATCTCCTTTAGAGGGTTTAATTGGAAATAAGAGAAGGATTGACGTTTGATGATGTTCTTCTTGTGCCCAAATACTCTAACATCACAACACGGGCCCAAACCGATCTTAGAACAAAGCTCTCAAAGAACATCTCACTAAACATACCGTTAATTTCTGCAAACATGGATACCGTTACAGAGTCTGCCATGGCAACTGCCATGGCGCGCGAAGGTGGAATCGGAATTATTCATAGGTTTTTGAGTGTACGAGAAGAAATAGAAGAAGTTCTCAAAGTAAAGCGTTCAGCAAGCGTCATAATTGAAAAACCGTACTATATTGCGCCAGAACAAACAGTCAAGGAGGCAATTTCGTACATGCATGAAAAAGGAGTCTCAGGGCTGCTTGTAGTCAAGGATTCAAAGCTTGCAGGAATTCTAACTGGGCGTGATGTTATGTTTGAATCTGCATCAAACAAGCTTGTCAAAGACGTCATGACAAAGGACGTCATTACTGCAAAGCCTGGAATCTCACTTAACGAAGCAAAAGAAATTCTAATGCAGCACAGAATTGAAAAGCTTCCACTCATTGATGAAAACAACGCGGTAAGGGGACTGATAACAAGCAAAGACATTACACACAATGAGGACTATCCAAACGCATCAAAGGACAAAAAAGGAAGACCGCTTGTTGGCGCAGCAGTCGGGGTAAAGGGAGATTTTATGGAAAGAACAGAAGCACTGCTTGAGGCTGATGCTGATGTAATAGTAGTTGATATAGCACACGGTCATAGTGAAAACGCAATTAATACAATCCGAAATATCAAAAAAGCATTTCCAAGCTGCGAGTTGATTGCAGGAAACGTAGCAACAGCAAAAGGAGCAGAAGATCTAATCAAGGCTGGAGTAGATGCAGTAAAAGTAGGGGTGGGCTCTGGCTCTATTTGTATAACGCGAGTAATTACTGGTTCTGGCGTACCGCAGCTTACTGCAGTGTATGATTGTGCTCAGGTTGCAAAAAAGCATGGAATTCCAATAATCTCTGATGGTGGTACAAGGACGTCAGGTGATGTGACAAAGGCGCTGGCAGCTGGCGCATCCACAGTTATGATTGGAAGTCTTTTTGGCGGAACAGATGAAAGCCCTGGTTCATATGTTATGAAAAATGGAAAAAGGTATAAAATCTACAGGGGAATGGCGTCCTTTTATGCAGCACTTGGAAGAAAATCAAAGGAGACTGGTGTTGTTGCAATTAACGAAGATCTAAATGACTATGTGGCAGAAGGAGTTGAGGCAATGGTTCCATACAAGGGAACTGTAACAGATATCATCAAACAACTTACAGGTGGGGTTCGCTCAGGTCTTAGCTATTGTGGATCTCACACCATACCGCAAATGCAGGAAAACGCGGAGTTTATCAAAATGTCTCGTGCAGGCTTTGCTGAAAGCCAACCTCACGATGTAGACTTGATGTAGGTTTTTATTTTCTGATTTGAACTGATTTTCTATGTTTAACAAGATGACTGGCATCGGAATTGGTGTCGGTGCAGTAATAGTGGCAATTGGACTCTATGCGTTGATATCATCAATAGGCCTTCAGACAGTAACGGTTGATGAGAAAATCAAAATAGGCGATTCTACCACTTACCAGTTTTTGGCCCCAAAAAGTTCGCGCCAAAACCTCAAAGTGACTGGAGACAGCTTTCATGTCAAGCTAGAAACACCAGCTGATGGAATACAAAAGGACGAAGATTTCAAAAATGAAATTACTTTTGACTGGTACGTACTGGCAGAAGGCACAAACAGAATAGCAATCCAAAACACAGGCCAATCAGAGCTTAGTGTGGTGGGAACCTTTGAGAAAAACACGGATCCAATCTTGTTTACATATCATATCATGGTTTTAACTGCAGGTGTTGTGATAATCGGATTTAGCGCAGGATTTAGCATTCGTAAACCAAAGGGATTTTAGGCCAGTTTTGCTTTTCTGTATGAGCCAAGTACTTTGAGGAAAAGCGAATGCTGACTAATCTTTGACAAAAGCTCCTTTATTTTTGGTTCATCTTGATTTCCGTCAAAATCAACGTAAAAATTGTATTCCCACGGTGTGCTTTTGTTTGGTCTTGATTCAATTTTTGTCAGATTTATTTTGTATTCATTGAATTCTTTTAGTATGCTAAACAACGCTCCTGCTTCATGCTTTACTGAGAAAATTATTGATGTCTTATCTCCAGCTAATTTTGTCTTTGATAATACCAAAAACCTGGTGAAATTGTTGGCGTTATCCTCAATTCCCTCAACAATCACTGAAACCTGATAAATTTCTGAGGCTCTCTTACTTGCAATACAGCTAATGTTTTTTCTACCAAGATCTTTTATTATTTTGACACTTCCGGCAGTGTCATATGCAGGAATTGTCTTTAGCCTGTATTTTTGAATAAATTTTCTGCACTGTCCAAGTGCCTGTGGATGAGAATATACAGTATCAATATTCTCTAATCTATCAAAGCCAATCAGGCAATGCTTTATTCTATAATATGCCTCTCCAATGACATTCAGGCCAGTGGACAAAAGCAAGTCATAGCTTTCCCCTACACTTCCTTCAATCGAGTTTTCTATTGGAATGACGGAATACTGCGTTTTGTCATTTTCAGTAGAATCAATTACTTCGGCAAAAGTAGATAGCGGAACAGTTTCTATTTTTTCATCAAAAAATGAAATTGCTGCATCCTCGCTATATGCTCCTCGTTCTCCTTGGAACGAAACTTTGTGCATGTTTATTCTCTTAGTTTTATGAAGTCAGCCTTTTCGTAATTAACTGATATCTTTCGGTCCTCGACAAAACCACAATTGGGGCACTTGACTCTGTCTCGCATAGGAACAACACTTCCTGCACAAATATTGCATTTTGTAAAGAGGACACCTAATTCTGGTTCGTCAATAGTTGCATGAATGGTACCATTGAGGTGTGTCTCAATTTTTAGTGTAATAATGTCATTTACTCGAGCAATGATGCGCCTTCTATCCAGATTTTGGCAGATGCATTCAACTCCTGATGAGTTTGGCTTTCCATTAATGTATTGTATAGAAACTGCAATCATAGACGATAAAACGGCGGCAACAGTACCAATAACAATGTCACCTTTTTTTGGGATGGACAGCTGTTTACCGTTTTCTACTTGGGCGATCTTGTTTTTCTTATCCACATTAGCAATTCCAGCAGCAGAAGATCTTATCATATTTCCATCATCAAATGTGTTGTTTCCTGCCTCTATTTCCTCAATGAATCCAAGCGTTTCGCCCGGTAACACAAAATCATCCATACTAATCGTTTCAGCCGTTAATTATTAATTCTTTATAGTTTAGATGTCAGAATCACAAGCTGGTAGGTCTTTTAGGATGTCTCTACCGTCCTCGTCAATAATTGATGGTGCGACAAGACAAATTTTACCGTTTTTTCTTTTGCAGTAAACTTCGGATTCGTTGCTGTCTTTATCTTGCGCCCAAAAAGAATGCGTTTGTGAAAAGTTGGGACTTTGTCCACTCTTTTCATAAATCTCTTCTGCAGTCCAAACTTGGTCCCGTACAACAGAATTACTTCCAAGCTTCATTCCCTTGATTGCCACAATATCGCCTTCCTCATCTCTGATTACGCAGCTAACGTGAATTCTAGCCTTTGGATATCGAATAAAATTCTTTTTTGTATGTGAAAAATTAGTTTTGCGCGCCATTTATATCAAATTACAATAGACAAAAATTAGTTTTTGAATTCAAATTACTTCCTTATCAATGATCATTTTAAAATCATCAATATTAACATTTTTGTTTTTAGTATGATCAAAGCCAGTGTGGAATCTGTAAATAGCCTTCGATGCTTTCATTTCGCAAAATTTTGAGTAATGCATTTGCTTGCGGCGTGGACAGAACTGGTTTGTCAAACTGATTGTCAGTTGAAATCCTTGGACACGCGACCTGAATAAATGCGTCAATTCCTTTTAGGTTGCGTAGACGCTCATTTGTAATGTCAGTTAAGGCAAACAGCTGGACGGCCTTTCCTTCTTTTTCTAATTCGCGCTTGAACTTGAGTGCAGTTGTCTTTGAAATTTGACCCTCCTTTAGGCCAACTATGATTCCAAATGTTTTTGCTTCAGATGCCTTGTAGATTGCTAATGTTGCCTTTCGCTGTAACTTTTGTGCAAATTCGGTTACCTCTCTTACCTCATTAAAGTAGGGATCAAGAACAAAGGTTGGTTTGTTTGTTGCCAAAGCAAGGCCTGCTGCATGAAAGTTGCTCTGTCCCATGAAAACGTTGACATCAACTTGATCTTTTAGCTCAATGGCAGGATAGAACTCACATCCAAACACTTGGCCGTCGTTTAACTGGCCCTTACCTTTTCCTATTTTTACCAGAACACCACTGTCTTCGAGGATTTTTTTGACTGACTCAATTTGATGTAGATGCTGGCTGTCAGTAACAAGCGAGACTGTTTTTCTAGTCAAAATTTCTGCAGATTTTTGTGCAACAACATCAAAAGAAACGTCATCAAATGCATCAATTAGAACAACATTGTCCTCAAAGACCTGCATGCTAATTGTATGACCTATGTTGAAGAGAATTTCTGCAGAAAGAACTTTGGCACCATTTGCATTAATATCGCATGAACCCCATGTAGTGTCTGCTATTACATAGGCTGGAATCCCAAACCTGCTCATTATTTTCATTGCAGTTTCCTGCACCCTTGGCAAGATCCCATCAGGGCCATTTAGAGCCACAGATGCGGGCTTGCGCTCCTGAATTACTTTGAAGATGGTATTTTCATCTATTATTATCATTGAACAGCTAACCAAACTCTGATTTTAATTTAAACTATAGCAAATCACAAATGTCGGATTAGTTTTTTGACTGATGTGATGAGCACAACACTAAACATCGGATTTGACGATACTGATTCGCCAAAAGGAATGTGCACCACATACCTTGCATACAAACTAGTCGATTTGCTTAAAAAAGAAAATGTCAGGTTTTTGGATTACCCTAAACTGATTAGATTTAATCCAAACATCCCATGGAAGACGCGTGGAAATGGTGCTGTCGCATTAAAAATACAAACAGATTCTCCTCGGAAAATCAAAAAGAAGGTAATTCGATTTGTTACAAAATTCTCTGACCTGCAAAATGGCGCAAATCCAGGGGTTGTATTCTTTGAAGAGGATACAATTCCAAAGGAATTTACAAAATTTAGTAGTGCCGCACTCTGGAAGCTGATTAGCCGTAAAGATGCAAAAAAATTTGTCTCAGAGAACAAATTAGAGTCATTTCATCTTGGCAACGGTCAGGGTTTGGTTGGTGCTATAGGTGCAATAGGATATGGATTTAATGATCATACTTTTGAGCTATTGTGCTATAGAAAAAAATCTCATTTTGGCAAAAAAAGAAAAATAATTAGTTCTAGCGTAAAACAAATGCAAGAAAAAACATATCCACGAACATACAACAGCTATGACGACAAAAAAAATCGAGTATTGTTTGCGCCACACGGGCCAGACCCGGTATTTTTTGGAATTCGAGGCGAAGATCCAAAATCAGTGTTGTTTGCATCAAAGTTAGTCAAAGCGCAAGAAAGACCAGTAGGTCATCTGATCTTCAAATCCAATCAGGGGACCGGTGATCATCTACAAAATGAGCTTGACGTGTTTGCATTACAGCCATATCTTTCTGGAACCATTACTGGTGTGATATCAAGACAGCCACAAATGGAAAAAGGAAAGCATGTTACATTTTCGATAATAAAAGATGGCATTGAGGTAAATTGTGCAGTATACAGACCAACTGGAATAACAAAAGGGGCTATGTCTCTGATCAAAGGTGATAAAATTCGTGTGGGTGGAGGAATCAGAAAATCATCGGCAAAACATGGGCGTACACTCAATGTAGAGTTTTTCAAAGTTCTCAAATTACAAAAAAAGACAGTTTTGGTTAACCCTTTATGCACCAAATGTAACAAGAGAATGAAATCTAAGGGAAGAAATCAGGGCTTTGAGTGCATCAGATGTAGACAAAAAGCGCAAAACAAAACTGTGTTGGAGGCTCCAAGGCAAATTAAAACCAAACTATACATTCCACACCCATCTGCACACAGACATCTGACGCGACCTCAACAAAGAATTGGAATTACAAACGGACAAACAAACTTTGATGACAAAAATCCTTGGTTTTACACATACCAAAATTAAAGAATAGCGGGGAGTAGATTTTCAGGAGTTTTTAGCTCCATTTGAACTACTGATCTGCGGGTTTCACATCAATTATGATTATGAGCCCGCCGGGATGACTTCGTCCTTTGAAAGTCTGACTTCCCCACCCCGCTGATTAAAAATGAAACTACAGGTGATATATAGACTCTGATTTTACAAATAATTAATAGTATTTCACAATTCTTTTGGTTGTGAATAAAAAAATTAGAATAGCTGGAATCATTGCTGCACTAGCTGTGTCTGCAATAATTCTAAGCTCGCCTTCTCAATCACCACCACTGCCAGAACCTACAACACAATCAGAAAATGAATCAATTCAGATACTTGCCACAAATCTTCAAAAACCGTGGGCAATCGCATTTGCTGGTGATAAGATCTTTGTAACAGAAAAACAGGGTGACATTAGAATAATCGAGTCGAATTTACTCATTGAAGAACCTCTGGCCACACTTAGAGTTGCAAAGGTATTTGGGGGTGGATTGCTGGGAATTACAACACATCCAGATTTTATCAACAACCACTTTCTATATGTGTATTATACTTATTCAGAAGATGACAAACTCTGGAACAAGGTTCTCCGTATCACAGAAGCTGATAACAAAATCAAGGATGCCATAACAATTATTGATAAAATTCCCGCCTCGCAATTCTACAATGGCGGTGTAATCAAGTTTGGAGCAGACAACAAGCTGTATGTGGCAACGGGACTATCTTCGGAATTCTCGCATGAATCACAAGATGTGTCATCACTAGGAGGAAAAATTCTCAGACTAAATGATGATGGAACCATACCTACTGATAACCCACTTCCAGACTCACCAGTATTTTCAATAGGACACAGAGACATACAAGGAATGGCTTGGGATAAAAATGACAACTTGTTTGTAACAGAGTTTGGCCCAACAAAAAATGACGAGATAAATCTAATCGGGGCTGGCCAGAACTATGGGTGGCCAGAAGTGGAATGTGGTGGGAATGAAAAATTTGCAGATTCGATAATGTGTTATGATCCAAGCATAGAGCCGGGAGGCATTGTGTTTTATAATGGCGACAAGCTAGAATACACGGACAGCTTGATCATGGCTACTTTGCGTGGTACCAGTCTTTACAAATTAGATATTAATGAAAATGGGGTTTTCTCACAAAAAAGCATACTGAGCGGGGTTGGTCGAATCAGGGATGTGGCACAGGGGCCTGATGGTTATCTTTATGTTATCACATCAAATACGGATGGAAAGGGATTTCCTGACAAGACAGACGACAAGCTGATGCGAATTTTGAAGTGATTTGGACTCGTCAATTCCAAGATTTTTTGAAAAAAGCAGAAAGGAAAGACTGGACATTGTAGCCAAGTTTACAAACCTCACAAAAGAAGAAAGGCAAATTCTTGAAGACACAAGCGGCATAGGCTTTGAGCAGGCAGACAAGATGGTTGAAAACGCCATAGGAACATTCTCATTCCCACTTGGAATTGCAACAAATTTTCTCATTAACAAAAAAGAGTACCTTGTCCCAATGGTAATTGAAGAGCCATCCGTAATTGCTGCAGCATCCAAGGCAGCCAAGATAGCAAGGACTCATGGGGGATTTACAATGCAAAGCAACGAGTCCTACAGTATTGGGCAAATCCAAGTCGTAAACGTCGATGTTAACGCGGCAACAGTCAAGGTTCTTGCATCATCAAAAGAGATACTGGAGCTGGCAAACTCAAAGAGCAAAACACTTTCCACAATTGGCAAGGGAGCAAAAGAGGTCTCCTGCAAGGAGCTTTCTACTGATGTTGGCCAAATGTTGATTGTCGAGCTTTTAATCGATGTTGGAGATGCCATGGGTGCCAACGTGACAAATACAATGTGTGAGGGTGTTGCACCATTAATTGAAGAAATTACTGGCGGTAAAACTATTCTTCGAATTCTTTCAAACTATTCAACAAGAAGACTGGTCAGAGGTATGGCAACCTTTGATAAAGAAGATCTAGGGGGGGATCAAATAGTTGATAATATTATTTCTGCATTCCAATTTGCTGATAACGATACATATCGCGCAGTAACTCACAACAAGGGAATACTAAACGGCATAATTGCAGTAGCAAATGCAACAGGACAAGACACACGTGCAATAGAGGCTGCAGCACATGCATATGCTTCAAGAACTGGTAGGTATCGCTCCCTCACGGGGTGGAGCAAAGACAAGGATGGCAACTTGGTCGGAAAAATCGAACTACCAATGTCTGTTGGTGTGGTTGGTGGAATAATCAATGTCCACCCAATGGCCAAAGTATGCACAAAAATACTTGGCGTACAATCTGCTGCCGAGCTAGCATGTGTTATTGCTGCTACCGGTCTGGCCCAAAATCTTAGTGCAATTCGTGCTTTGGCTTCAGAAGGAATACAAAAAGGGCACATGAGGCTACATGCACGGAACTTGGCTGCAGCCGCAGGGGCAGGGCTGGCTCAGATTGATTCTATAGTAGAAAAAATGATCAAGGAAGGAAACATCTCAATTAACCGGGCAAAAGAGCTTCTAGGCAAACAATAACTGCCAAAAATGGAATCTAGAAATCTTGATAAATAATTTTTGGAAAAAATTATACTAGCGTATGTTATCTGTAAACTTCCTTTCTATGTTCAAATCTGAGTAAATACAGGACGGTTCCCTGATATGAATAGATAAGCCTGTATGGTTTTATGTAAACGGTTCTCTCACCTTTCAGATCATATCTTAATGGCTTTCCAAGTTCTGGGCATTCTACTATATTCTGTATTTGTTTTTGCAGTTTTTCTTTTATTTTATTGTCTTTGATTTTTGTAACCTCTTTTCTGAATTTATCAGACCAAACTATCTCTGAGATTACCATTTAGCAAATTCCGTAAAGAATTTTGATGCCTTAGCTTTACCACCCTTGCCACTTTCTATTTCTTTCCACGCATCGTTGATTGATTTGAGCGTCTCAATATCATCTTGATTCAGTTGTTGACTAAGCTTTTTTAAAACAATCAGGCCTTTTTTTTCTGTTATTACGAACACGTTTCCATCTTTTATGTCAAGCTTTTTTCTTACTTTGTTTGGTATTACTATTTGCCCTTTGCTGCTGATTATGGTAAACATAGCTTCATTAGACATAATGTAAGATTGTCTTACCACATATTAAAGATATTTGTTATAAGCGATGTATTATAGAAATGCATCCGAATAGACTATTGCAACGATTTGTACACTGGAAGTGTGATAGTTTTCTTGTCGCTTTGTTTATAGAATGCTGCTGGCCCAACAATATGTATGACCAAGGTCAAATTCGCAATTCCAAAGGGCAGCTTGGAGGAGGCAACATTTGCCATCTTGGAGAGATCCTGGACTAAGGTGAAAAGAAAAAGCCGCACATACCTAGTGACACTAGATGATCCCCAAATCACAGTCAAAATGCTCAGGCCTCAAGAGATCCCGACATTTGTCTCAGACGGCCTGTACGATGTTGGAATTACTGGAAAAGACTGGATTGCAGAAACCAAGTCTGATGTGCAACCACTTTTAGATTTGGAATATGGTAAAATAAAACTAGTAATCGCAATTCCTGACTCTTATCAATTCAAATCACTTGATGATATGATAGCATCATATGCAAAACAAAAAAAGATCCTTCGAATTTCCTCAGAATATCTTACCACTGCATCCAAGTACATAAAGCAGCAAAAGTCATACAAAAAGTTCTTTGGAAACAAAGACCCGCAAATTGTCACACCATGGCTTCGCGTTGGCACAAACAAAAACGTGCAAATACACCTCTCGTTTGGCGCAACTGAGGCAAAGCCACCTGATGCAGTAGATGCAATAATGGATGTAACAGAAACAGGAACTACACTTGAGCAAAACCAGCTGAAAATACTTGATACTGTTTTGGAATCAACCGCACATCTAATTGCAAACAAAAATGCACTTCGTGATAAGGCAAAAAGAGAGAAAATCTACGACATACTGACTGTGATGCGAGGTGCAGTACAGGGAAGAAAATACCTGCACATATACCTAAACGTAGAGGATAAAAACATGTCAAAGCTACTGACCAGTCTGCCCTCACTTAAGCGACCTACAGTGAGCCCACTTAGCGCCAAGGGCTGGTACGGAGTAAACACTATTGTTCCAAAAGCAGAATTTCACAAAATGATTCCAAAACTGCGAAAAATAGCTCAAGGGCTGGTTGTTCACGAGCCAAGGCAAATACTGGAGCTTGAGGAGATAAAGCGTGATGAAGAAAATTGATGAAAGTCATATTCGTAAACAATGTACAGGCGTTTGCAAAGCCGACCTATGCAAACTATGACACAAAACTAGTCCAATCAATCGTAAATCAAGTAAGAAAGCAAGGCGATGTAGCGCTTAGACGATTTGAAAAAAAATTCAATGGCGTTAACATAAAGACATTCCAAACCTCAAAAAAAGAAATTCAAGAAGCATATAGACTAGTGACAAAAGAACAGCTTGGTGCAATAAATCTAGCCAAGACTAGGCTGGAAAAAACTGAATCTGCAATAAAAAAACAGCTAAAAAACATCACAATAAAGACAGATGGGACAACAATTGAGAAATCCTTCATTCCACTGGGAAGTGTCGGATGTTATGTACCGGGAGGTCTTGCCCATTATCCAAGCTCTGCTGTAATGTCTATAGTTCCAGCAAAAATTGCTGGTGTAAAAAATATTGTTGTAGTCACACCACCAAACAAACAAGGAAAAATAGATCCAGTTGTTTTAGTAGCAGCTGATATTTGTGGAGCGGACGAGATTTTCAAAGTTGGAGGCGCACACGCAATTGCAGCCTTGGCGTTTGGCACAAAATCAATTCCACAGGTGGACAAAATAGCAGGACCTGGGGGCTCTTTTGTTACTGCAGCTAAATTACTTATCACAAATGTTACCTCAATTGACATGCTGGCAGGCCCAACTGAGCTGACAATAATAGCTGATGATTCTGCAAACCCAAAACTTGTAGCACTTGATCTCATATCACAGTCAGAGCACAGCACTGATACATCATGCTATCTGATAACAACATCAAAAACACTCGCAGGCAAGGTATCTGATATTATCAAAAAGATAACTCCAAGCCTGAAAAGAAAAGAGATTGTAGAATCAAGCCTCAAAAAAAATGGGGCTGTTTTTGTCTGCAAAAGAATCTCTGATGTAATATCTGTTGCAAACAAGATTGCACCTGAACACCTACAAATAATCACAAAAAACCCAAACCAGATAGCAAAACAAATTAAAAATGCGGGACTGGTCCTGATTGGCCAAGATACTCCGTCGGCTGCAAGCGACTATCTGCTTGGTACAAACCACATTCTGCCTACAAACAGATTTGGAAGCAGCAGGGGCTCGCTTTCGGTTCTTGACTTTGTAAAAATAAAAACAACCGTGGAATCATCAAAGCCAGCCTTGAAAAGAATCGATAGGAGCCTTCAGGTACTGACAAAGTCTGAAAACCTACCAAACCACTATGAGGCAGTTAGGAGCAGGCTATGACAAAAAACTGGTTTTACAAACGATTGCAGGAACTATCCAAACTGCAAGGATACCAAAAACCGGAATACCATCAGGGAGTTCTAAAGCTGGATTCTAATGAAAACTTTGTGATCAATAAACAACTTCAACAGGAACTAATAGATAGCGCACAGAAAAGCTCAGATGTACGCGAGTATCCGCTTGGCAAATCAGAAAAACTAGTTGAAGCACTTTCAGAATATCTACAAATCCCACCACAAATGATTGGCCTTGGAAATGGATCTGACCAAATCCTTGATCTCATCCTTTCAAATTTCGCAACAAAAAAGACCAAAATCATAACTTCTGATCCGACATTTGGATTTTTTGAGGAACGCTGTAAACTGTATGCAGTACCTACCATAAAAATTCCATTCTCAAAAGATATGGTATTAAACCTTGATGACTTTGTATCAAAATCAAAAAAAGCCGATATACTATACATTGATTCACCAAATAATCCAACCGGGTTTCAGTTCAAAAAAGAAGAGCTTACAGAATTAATAAAAAAATTCGACGGAATAGTGATCATTGATGAGGCATATGGGGAGTTTTCTGATTATTCTGTTGCAAATCTTGTAAAGAAATTTGATAATCTTATTGTAGTTAAAACATTTTCAAAGACATTTGGGTTGGCAGGACTGCGTCTTGGGTATGTTGTTGCAGGTAAGAAATTCATTGATGTCCTTACACGGGTGCTTCAATACCCATATCCATTGAATACACTTGCAATAGAAGCAGGAATACTGGCACTACAAAAGGCAAAACAAGTATCTGAGACAATAAAGACAATTAAACAGGAACGCCTACGAATTGTCAAAAAACTACGTGAAAGTGGTGCCTTTGATGTATTTGACTCTAAAGCAAATTTTGTTCTATTTGATGCCAGAGGTGCAGACAAGAGAATCTATGCTGCTTTACTCGAACAGGGAATATCGATTCGCAAACTAGGTAAAATTGGAAAACACGAAGGATGCCTACGGGTAACCGTTGGCACAAAAGACATGAACTCCAAGTTTTTGCTTGCAATACGTGATCTTTTACAATGATATATCGTAACAAAGATCAGGGTGTCCTCATAAGTGAGACCATCTCGAACATCATTGATCAAATCGATGGAATAATTTTTGATTGCGACGGAGTTCTAGTGGATGTGTCGAAATCATATGACCTGGCAATAAAGCAGGCAACAGCATTTGTTGTAAAAAAGTTTGCAAACCTTGAATCCATCCCAATCACAACTGAGATAATTAATGGCTTCAAAGATACTGGAGGATTCAATGACGAAGTAGATGTTACATATGCATCAATACTTTCTTTGGTTGCTGCAAAAAAGCTTGAAACTGATCCAGAAAAATTCATCTTAGATGTAATTATGAATACAGACAAAACTGGAATAGAATCAGTTGAGAAATTCCTTAACTCTAAAAATATTGATCTTACAGAAATTAGGAAAAAACTGGACTATCCTAGCTCTCGCTTGGCAAATCCACTAATACAGATCTTTGATCAACTTTTTTACGGTCCTATATTATATGAGAAAATCTTTCACAAAAAATCTCAATTTGTAGAACCTGGGCTGATTGAAAATGATCTAGTTCTTATCACAGCTAATCTTCTATCATCACTAAAGAACAAATTTGGAAACAAGATTGCCATAGTAACGGGACGCGGTAAAGAATCAATTAGTTACTCTCTAAAAAAATTGTTGGACGAATTTAATGTGGCCAGTTGTGTTTTTCTTGAGGATGAATCAAGGGATCTTGCAAAGCCAAACCCGAAATCCTTGATAATGTCTGTTGAAAAGCTGGAATCAAGTCATTGTCTTTATGTTGGTGATTCCATGGAAGACCTCATGATGGCAAACGATGTAAACAAAATGGGAAGAAAAATTACCTTTTGTGGCATTTATGGCACGAACAAAAACCCAGAATCAAAAAGACAGTTTTTTGAAAAAAATCAAGCACCACTCATACTCGAATCCATAAATCATCTTCCAAAGGCATTAAATTTAGCAAACTAAGATCCAGTATTTGTGGCAAGAACAGGTAACATTAAGCGAGAGACAAAGGAGACTTTAGTTACAGTACAGGTAAACCTCGACGGTACTGGCAAGACTTCAGTTAATACTGGAATCGAGTTCTTTGATCATCTAATAGGTTCTTTTGGAAAACATGCAATGCTTGATTTGACAGTAAAGGCAAAGTCAAATGATAAAATTTTACATCACCTAATAGAAGACACTGGCATTACAATTGGTGCTGCACTTGATAAGGCACTTGGAGAAAGAAGAGGAGTGACCAGATTTGCTTATGCGTCAGTGCCGATGGACGAGTCGTTAGCTGAGGCATCAATAGACCTAGTCAAGCGTCAGTACAACAAAATCAACCTTTCAATCAAACGAACACAAATAGAAGGTATGTCAAAAGAAGACATAGAACACTTTGTTTTCTCTTTAACTCAGAACATCAACAGCTGCATCCACCTTAATGTCAAATATGGGGAAAATGATCACCACAAAATCGAAGCTGCAATCAAGTCGTTAGCAGTTGCATTTAGGACGGCAGCAAGTTTGGATAAAAAACAAAAGGGAATTCCAAGCACAAAAGGTTCAATGTAGATGAAAGTGGCAATATTTGACTACGGTGCAGGAAACATATTCAGCCTAAAAATTGCGCTGGAAAAACAAGGAGCAACAGTAGACGTTATTACAAATTTTGATAGTGCAAATAATTACTCGGGCTTGTTACTGCCAGGAGTTGGGAACTTTGATCCGGCAATTAGAAGCATACGGGACTACTCTAGTATATCCTTTGCAGATTATGTGAAAGATAAAACCCCAGTCCTAGGAATATGTCTTGGCATGGAGATGTTTTTTGAAAAGAGTGAGGAAGGAAAAGAAAAGGGACTTGCGGTAATGGAAGGAGAAGTAATTATTCTTCCAAACAAGTTCAAGATTCCACACATGGGCTGGAACAGCATCAGAATAATAAAGTCAAACCCGCTTCTAGATGATATTCCAGATTCTTCATGGATGTATTTTGTTCACTCGTACAGGGTAAAACCAAAAAACACCGATGTAGTTGTTGCTGATTCAGACTATGGCATCGAGGTCCCAGCAGTAATTAACAAAGGAAACCTGTTTGGTACACAATTTCATCCAGAAAAATCAGGCAAGGTTGGTTCCATTATGATCCGAAATTTCCTACGAGAGTGCAAAAAGTGAAAATAATTCCAGCAATTGATCTGATGGAAGGCCAAGTGGTCAGGCTAGTAAAGGGAAGACCAGAAGACAAAACGGTATACAGTAACAATCCGCAAAAAATTGCAAAAAAATGGGAAGAGGCCGGAGCAGACATGTTACACATAGTAGACCTTGATGCTACACTTCAACGTGGCTCAAATCTTGGCATGATTCAAAAAATCGCAAAAGAGGTATCAATACCGATTCAAGTTGCTGGTGGATTACGCGACGAGTATGCAATAAGTGCTGCTTTGGACTTTGCAGAAAGAGCTGCAATAGGCACCATCGCATTCAATAATGCTAAACTGGTTTCAGATTTGGGAGACAAATTTGGCAAAAAAAGGCTTGTAATAGCAGTGGATCACAATGACGGTATAATCGTAATAAATGGGTGGCAACGCTCAACCGGAATAAATCTTGATGATGCCGTTGCAGATTTTACCAAAAAAAATTTTACCGAGTTTTTACTGACAAATGTATCGCGAGACGGCACATTGCAAGGACCAGACATTGAAAATCTTTCTAAGATCTGCCAACTTAAAAAAACAAATGTGATTGCAAGCGGTGGCATATCTGAACCCTCTGATGTCATAAAAGTAAAACAATGTAACGCCTATGGGGTCATTTTGGGAAAAGCGCTCTATGAAAGAAAAATAACAATTGAGGAGGTAAAAAAGCTGGTATGAGTCTAACAAAGAGGATAATACCTTGTCTTGATGTGGCAAACGGCAGAGTAGTAAAGGGACTAAACTTTGAGTCAATAAAGGATGCCGGCGATCCAGTTCTTTTAGCACAAAAATATAGCAATGAAGGGGCAGATGAGCTTGTCTTTCTTGATATCACAGCATCACAAGAACAGCGAGAAACAATCAGATCATTAGTGTCAAAGGTTGCTCAGGTAATTGACATTCCATTTACTGTAGGTGGCGGTGTGAAAACTTTGCAGCATGCACGAGATATTTTACTTTGTGGGGCAGATAAGGTAGCAATCAATACTGGCGCAGTAAAGAACCCACAAATTATAACAGATCTCATGGAACTATTTGGAAGACAATGCATTGTTGTGGCAATCGATGCAAAACGAAACTATAACATCTCCAATGGGAAAAATATTTTCTCAGAGGATTCAAAAAATTTTTGGTTTGAAGTGTTCGTATATGGCGGAAAAAAAGAAACTGGTCTTGATGCCATAGAATGGGCAAAAAAAGTGCAAGATCTTGGTGCAGGTGAGATTCTTCTAACAAGCATTGATAGGGATGGAACAAAAGACGGCTATGATCTTACTTTAACTAAAGCAATTGTAGATGATATAAGTATTCCAGTTATTGCATCAGGTGGTTGTGGCAAGCCAAATCACATGCTGGAGGTTCTTAAGCAAACCAATGTCGATGCAGCCTTGGCAGCATCCATATTTCATTATGAAACCCATTCTGTAGACAGGGTAAAAGAATATCTCAAATTAAACGACATTGACGTAAGATTATAAGGAAAATTCTGATTCTAAAGATATGAAAAAGAATATTGATGATTTGGATTTTGCAAAAGGAGAAGGATTAGTTCCAGTTATAGTTCAAGATGTAAACACAAAAGAGGTTCTAACGTTGGCATATGCAAACAAAGAATCAATTTTGTTGACACAAAAAACTGGTAACTCGTGGTTTTGGAGCAGATCAAGAAACAAGCTTTGGATGAAAGGTGAAGAATCTGGCAATATACAAAAAGTCAGAGAGATCCTAGTTGACTGCGACTCTGATGCCGTAATATATCTGGTAGAGCCAGCAGGTCCTGCATGTCATACTGGCGAACGAGTTTGTTTTCATAATAAACTGAACTAACAAACTCTCTGAAAAAGAGCCTCTTCTCCCTGCAATGTTTCATTTAAGAGCTTAAATGTTATCGGTTTGTAATTAGTGCCGCTAAGTATAACAGTCCATTCCCCTACAAGATCATCAACACTACAAATCTTTCTTGCTTTTGAAATGGATGGTTTGAAATATTGATTAAAACCAGTTTTATCCAAACCGTCAAATGGGATTGATATGTATTTTGTTGTTTGATTTGGCATGATAAAAACCATGGCACCATTATCGTTTGATCCAAGATCATGTGCTACAATGAAAACATTTTCTCCAAGCTTATATTCGAATTTATTAATTGCAAATGGACCAGAATGATTCCAACTTTCAAACGGATCCTCGTTTTCTTGAGGTTTTGCGACATCGATTGGTCCGACATAAATAATTGCTACTACAAGGGCAATAACTACTGCCGAACCAATAGAAATACCAATTATTTTTGCCTTCAATGTTTTTGATTACATTACAAAAAAGATAAAAAACGTTGTGGATGCATCGTACTTATTCCAAGTTTAACCTAATTAACTATTATTAAATTTTTAGCCATAAAAATTAAGTAGTACTAAACTTGATATTAGGATATTTTAACTATACAACAGAAGACGATTTTTTATGACAAAAGTATTTCTGCAGTGCAGAGAATGCAAAAAAGACTACGAATCTACTTTTAGGTATGTTTGCGATGAGTGTTTTGGACCACTAGATGTAAAATACGAGTTTTCATCAATCTCAAAAAACACTTTTGTAGGCCGTGAGCACACCTACTGGAGATATTTTGAGTTACTGCCAATTCAGAACAAGGCAAATATTGTAAGTATTGATGCTGGAATGACTCCACTAGTCAAGGCAGAAAAGCTTGGAAAGAAACTAGGATTAAACAATTTATACATTAAAAACGATTCCGTAAATCCCACATTTTCATTTAAGGATAGACCAGCAGGTATTGCAGTATCAAAGGCAAAAGAGTTTGGTCTGTCAGCGGTTGGATGCGCATCTACTGGTAATTTGGCATCGGCTACTGCAGCACATGCTGCAAAAGGTGGTTTTCCATGTTATGTGTTTGCCCCAAGTGATATCGAACATGCAAAAATAGCTCAAGCGCTTGCGTATGGCTCCAAATTCATTGCTGTGGATGGTACATATGATGATGCAAACAGAATTGCGGCACAAATTGGGGATAGCAAGGGAATTGGTATTGTCAACATTAACATGAGGTCGTATTATGTTGAAGGATCAAAAACACTGGCATATGAGGTTGCAGAGCAACTTGAGTGGCGAGTACCTGATCACCTTGTTGTTCCAGTAGGGAGTGGTGCAATGTTAAATGCAATATGCAAGGGATTTGAGGAATTGCAAAGTATTTCCTTATTAAAAGACGTATCTGGAATGCATGTGCATGCCGCACAACCGCATGGCTGCGCACCAATAGTTGATGCATTCAAAATGGGATCAAACGAAGTTATTCCAGTAGAAAATCCTGATACCATTGCAAAAAGTCTTGCAATAGGAGATCCCGGGGATGGGCGTTATGTTCTCAAAAGACTAACGCAGTACCATAGCCATGCAGTGGAGTCAAACAATCAGGAAATCCTTGAGGCAATACTTCTTTTGGCCCAAACGGAGGGAATCTTCACAGAGCCTGCAGGGGGCGTATCTGTTGCAGTCCTCAAAAAAATGGTAGAAGATGGCAAAATTGACAAAAATGATATGACAGTATGTTACGTCACAGGAAACGGGCTCAAAGCGACAGAATCACTAATGGAAGTATTGCAAAAACCAGAAGTGATGCAAGCAGACTTGACAAAGATTTCTGCGGTGATAAAGTAATTTGCCAAACATTACATTTACAATTCCATCAGTGTTAAACAAAGGTGGAGGAGAAAAAAAACTCCAAATCTCTGCAAGCTCACTTTTAGAATCTTTTAACAAAGTTTCAGAAAGCATGGGCGATGATTTCAAGCGTAGGGTTCTCAACGATGATGGAACGCCACGCTCTCTTATCAACATCTACATCAATGGAAAGAATTCCAGATTCTCTGGTGGTATGGAGGCCCCATTGAAAAATGGCGATGAAATCTATATTCTACCTGCAGTGGCAGGGGGGTCTGAGCTGTCAAGCAAAGACATTGACAGATATTCGAGACAAATAATGCTAGAAGAAATTGGCTATCAAGGACAATTAAAGTTAAGAGTAGCCAAAGTTTGTGTAGTGGGGGTTGGAGGTCTTGGCAATCCAATTACAACACGACTAGCTGCCATGGGAATTGGCAAATTGCGAATCATAGATAGGGATGTAATTGAACTCTCAAACCTACATAGACAAACAATGTTTGATGAATCTGATATCGGCCAAGTCAAAGTAGAGGTTGCCGCAATGAAACTAAAAAAACTAAATCCAGACGTTGAAATAGAATCTCTACCAATCTCAATTAATGACTACACTGCACTTGATGCTGTAGAAGGATGTGATGTTGTAATAGATGCACTTGACAGTGTCAATGCAAGATATGCTCTGAACAAAGCATGTGTTGAAAAGAATATTCCATTTGTTACAGGTGCTGCGGTGGGGGTATCAGGGCAAGCCTTTACTATTTTACCACATCAAAGTGCATGTTATTCATGCATGTTTCCAGCATTAGATGAAGATTCGATGCCAACATGCAGTATTGAAGGTGTACACCCATCAATCCTTTCAGTGATAGGGGGCATTGAAGTTGCTGAAGCAGTTAAGATAATAATTGGCAAGAAACCAAGTTTGTCAGACAAGATAATACATGTTGACTTGGAAAACTTGGACTTTGTAATGACTAGAACATTCAAAGCTGAAGAATGTCCTGTATGTGGAAATGGTACGTCAGAGTCAACACCAAAAGAAGAATTAATCATCGAAGAGCTTTGTGGAAGAAACAGAGGAAAACGGACATTCTCAATTACACCTACACAAAAGTTCGAAATAGATGTTAGGAAAATAACCAACCTCGCAAAAGACCTCCAATTCCATATAGAAAATCAAGGTGAACTTGGGGTTTCGATGCGAACTAGCGATCTGTCAGTCAGTTTTATGAAACGGGGTTCTGCAGTCATTGTCGGACCAAAAGATGAAAAAGATGCAGTCCTGATATACAAACAACTTTTAAGTAAAAAAGAGACTAACTGATTAAATTAGGTTTTCAGCACACCGCAACTACAACAAATCCCCGTATGATTTGTAAATATTGCATTGTCCGATCAAAAAAATGGATCAAGCGTATGACAGGCTTGAAATTTATTCAAAAAAGGGCGTTATTGTGGATAAATTGTCCATTAATCTTATATACTGATTTTCAAACAGACCAACTAATAACATGAACAACGAGATAGGACGTAAATTAACTAGTCTTACTTTAATGACAATTATGCTGACATGGGGGTACTCGGCATTCGCACCAAGTGTGATGCCAGAAGCCTCAGCAGCAAATGCAAACTTGTTTGTATCGGCTGAAAACTCTCAATTCCAAAACTACTTCTCGGGACCAATGGTCATCGAAGTAGTTGTGATTGATAGTGCAATCAGTGATACTGACGAAGCAAAAGGCGAACCTGATGTCAAAGTCAACGGCAACAAGCTAAGAATGATTCAGGCAACTGATGGTAACTGGTATGCATACTTTGCAGACAGAACCCAAGCACAACGTGCTGACCAAACTCTTGTTACTGGTTCTCTCGGTCTTACGGGAGCTAACGCTACCGGATTGGACTTTGGCGAATTCTGTGACGAAAGTAGTACTCTACTCGGCATTAGTCTAGCACAAACTGTTGGCTTTGCCGTAGCAACAAATGTTGAAGGTGGTGTTAACGGCACAACAGACATTAACACTGCTACTTGTACATCATTCTTTGATGTACCGGATGCTGGTTCAGGTATTCGAAACCTGAATAACGTAGTTAGAGAAAACAAAACGGTCAATACTGGTGTATCATTTGGACAACTACCAATTAACGGTACAGCAGGAGTCCGTGCTTGGCCAGTCATCCAGTTATACGACTTGACTGTATCAGGTAGCGTCGTAGTACAGTACAACAAAGGTGGTGGTGTTCAATCAACAACACTCACATTTGATACTGTAGAAGGCTTTATCGGCGAAACACTAGACAGAAGCACATATCCAAGAGGAGCCCAAGTTCACTATACCATTACTGATGTTGGATTGAACATTGATCCAACAGACGAAGACTCTTGGTCATTCCAGTCAATCGGTACAAACCAAACAACACACTATCAAGTGTTTGATGAAAATGGTATCCAACAACCTTCTACTACCGCTCTTCAAATCCCGGGATCTGTGATCGATATCACAGCCTCCCTAGGTGATCTAATGGTTGAGGATGGCTTCCAAATCACACTAAATGTCGATACACAAAGCTCTGGCACTCCAATCGTAACGATCCAAGATAATGCTAATGTTGCATACACTGGTACAACCGCAGCAACAGCTGCAATAGCTAATACGGGCCCAGGTTACCTTGGAGCCACAGAACAACCCATCACACTTACTGAACTTGCTCCAAATACAGCAGTCTTCAGTACTTTTGATGAAAACGACGT
>Ga0187892_10002178_pt1 | contig 40966 bp, 28 predicted proteins | sample MA1701073metaG_FD_139345 | JGI IMG/M metagenome (GOLD analysis project Ga0187892, IMG submission 139345) | Bio-ooze microbial communities from a basaltic lava cave in the Kipuka Kanohina Cave System on the Island of Hawaii, USA - MA170107-3 metaG ... | reverse complement strand
GGTCGCCCGGTCTCGGAGTCGGGTATAGCTGCACAGCCGTTCGGACACTTGCTGTGGCGGGACTCGCACCCGCTGGATCGTCGTCGTTACGGGCTGCACCGAAGTCGTCCGCGTAGTTGATGAGCCGCGCTCCGAACTCTTCGCCCTTGCCGCGTTGTCGCCACGCACGAATGAACCGGTGCATGTAGATGTTCGCCAGCAGCGGGCTGATGACCCCACCTTGCGGCGTTCCTCGGTCGCTGTTCTTCCCTCCCGTGAGCCTCGTTCGTCCTCGGTCGTCGGTCTCTTCGACCGGCGCCTTCAACCACGCTTTGACGAGCTTCAGAATCTGCCGATCCACCACGCGGCGGGCGACCGATTTCATCAGCTGGGCATGCGGGATCGTGTCGAAGAACTTCGAGAGGTCGGCGTCGACCACGTCCGTGTAGCCCTCGATGAGGGCTTGGTGCGTGGCAACGACGGCCTGCTGAGCGTCCTTCCCTGGTCGGTATCCGTAGGCTTCTGGCGCGAAGTCCGCCTCGAAGATCGGCTCCAAGAGCAACTTCGCGGCGCTCTGCACGACTCGGTCCCGAATCGTCGGGATGCCGAGCGGGCGTTCGCCGCCGCCGGGCTTTGGAATCATCACGCGACGGACTGGTTGCGGCACGTACCTTTTGTCGTGTAGCTCCTTGCGTAGTCCGACCAGCCACTCCGATCGTCCTGCGGCCTCGATCTCCGCGAACGTCATCCCGTCGACGCCGGGTGCGCCGCCGTTCGCACGGCAGAGCCGGTAGGCGTGCTCCAGGATGTCCTCGCGATAGATCTTGTCGTAGAGCGAGTGGAATCGCTGATCCGGTCTCTCCTTGGCCAGTAGATAGAGCTTCTGCTGCAACGTCCGGATCTTCGGCGGGGTGGTCAGGCTCACGCCAATCCCCGATCCTCGGTCGCTTCGGAAGCGTTCCGAAAGCAGGGCCCCTTCCCTCCGCCGCGTTTCCACGGCTTCGTCGGTACTATGGGCCCCTCCGACTCCCGAACGATCCGGCCTTCTGCAGGCCGTCCGAGGTCGCGACCCTCGGATCGTTCGGGGCTCTCACGTTGCGTGCTCGGCTGTCCCGACATGCCGTCCCCATTGCCCCGGCGAACTGCGGTCCGCCCATCAGACGGTGCGAATCGGACCGCACGGCGGCCTTCCCCATCGTGCAGGAGGGTCGGCGTCCGCGACTTCACTTTCGAGGCTTGCTCAGGGTTCACTCGCGTTACGGCCTGCCGGTTCGCTGGACCGCCCGTGGCGGCCTTTGTCCCCGGAGCTTCAAGCGGGGGCGTTGCCGTCCCCGCTCGTCCGAGTGGCTACCGCGGTGAACCGTCAACTCCGCGGGAAGAACTTTCATCTTCAAGTCGAGCACACCTTTCGTGACGCACTGCACGGTACGAGGTCAAGTGGGACTCGAACCGAGCGCTTCGCGCGCCCACGCAACCCGCGAACGCGTCAGCGTCCGAGGAGGTGCCGCCGGAAGTGCGCGGTCGAGCGGTCGAGGAGGTCCGGCAGATAGAGGATCGCGGTGTAGTGCCCCGCCGGCACCCACACGATCTCGGGCTCGCCGTACGCGCGCCAGAGCTTCGTCGCGGACTCCTTCGGCACGACCTCGTCCCCCTCCGCGTTGAACATGAGGACGCGGTCGCGCCGCGAGGGATCGGCGAGATGGAGAGGGTCTATCGGCCGGCAGAGGCGTGTCACGTCCTCCGGCGTGAATCCCTGCTTCAGGATCTCGTCGCGCACGCGGCGCGTGTCGCGGCTGTCTCCCAGGAGGACGTCGGAGAGGCCGCCTCCCGCGAGCGCCACGACGCCCGCGCCGAAGTCGTCCAGCACCGAGAGCGCGGCGGCGGCGACGAAGCCACCGAGGCTGACTCCGATGACTCCGATCCGGCCCTCGCCGATCCCGCGGTCGCGCCTGAGAAAATGCGCCACGCGGCGCACGTCCATCATCCCCTGAGTCAGCGCGTCGCGCGTGCGGCGGATGTCGGCGCTCACCGTGTACGAGCCGCTCCGCATTCCTTTCGGCGTCCGCTCCCATTGCCCCGGGAGCGGCATCACGATCGCCGCGTAGCCGCTCCCGGCGAGATGCCGCGCGATCACGCGCTCGAGCCCGTTCTCGGGCCCCTTCCATATGGGCAGGACGACGACCGCGGCGCCGTTCGGCTTTCGCGGCTGGAAGAGCGTCGCGACGATCGTGTTGAGCTCGGGCTCGGGACGCCTGACGGGCGACGGCAGGCTCACGCGGAGGACGTCGTAGAGAAGGCCGTTTTCCGAGGGGTCCCCCGCCGGCTCGACCGTGGCGTCATAGTCGCCGCTCTCGTCCCCGGGGACGAGCGAGCCGTCGATCTCGGGCCCGGTCCGCGCGAGCTCGCGCTCGAGGGAGAAGCGGACGTGATTCCCGTCGCTCGCGGGAACCGTTCCCTGCGCCACGTGGACCTCGAGCCGCGACGGGACGAAGACGACGCTCTGGAGCGTCCCGTCGTTCGCGATTCGACCCTCGCGATCGCGAAGGAGCGCGATCGCCTCGTCCACGCCGAACGCCTCGCCCCGGCGCTCCGCGGCGATCTCCTGAACGCGCGCGTAGCGGACGCGGCTCGACGCGTCGTCGCGCGGGATCTCGGGCGGCGGAGGTTCCCCGCCCTCGAAGAGCGCGGGGTCGAGATCGCGCGAGCAGCCGGCGAGGACGCCCTCGACCGGCTTCCGGACCGCGCTTCGCGTCCCCGTCACCTCGACCACGCGGGCGTCCCTCTCGCGGCCGCTCGCGATCGAGACGTGGTAACCGCAAGTGCCGTTCGCCTTCGCGACGCGCTCGACCGCTTCGCGGAGAGTCGAGGCGCTCTCGATCGCGTCGCGGAGGAGCGGCATGATCGGCTCGCCGGAGAAGTCCGTGTCGTCCCTCGCCTCGACGCTCTCCTCCGCGATCGAGATGCCGGCGTCGTTCATCGCCGTGAGCGTCCCCGCGAGGCCGAGCCAGCCGACCGAGACGAAGCCGCGCCGGCCCGTGGGCCGCGCGAACGTCACGAGGCCGCTCCGCGAGAGGAGGCCCTGCATCGCCCAGTCGAGGTTGCGCGCGTGGACGACGTCGCCCCCCTTCGTCACGGGCGGGAGGAAGACGACGTTCGTGCAGTGCGGGCCGAACGCGCCGAGGAGGAATTTCGCCTTGTCCTCTTGCTCCGCGAGCGTCAGGAAGACGTTCATGAGGAAGACGGTGTCGTAGGGAAGGCCCGCGCCCTCGGCGATGGCCTCGATCTCCGCGAGGAATCGCTCACTCACGTGGCCGTTGAGCGAGCGCGCGCGGACGGCGAGCGCCGGCAGGAGGAGTTCGCGCGCGTTCTCGAGGAGATTCGGCGCGACGGCCGCGAGCGGCGCCGCGGCCGGCCCGAGGAGCGGCAGCACTTCCTTCGCCACCTCGGCCTCGAAGCCTTTCACGACTTCGCGGATCCTCGGCCCGAGGAGGCGGCCGTGCTGAAACCCCATGTCCTCCGGGCCCCCGCGAACGTGGAGGACGGTGAGGCCGTCGCGGTCCTCGACCCACGCGCCCTCGAGCGACGGCGTCGCCCGCGCCGGCAGATCCGGAAAAAAGCCGCGCCGAAGAACGTCCTCGACGTTCGGGCCGTAGAACGACATGAGCGACTCGTATGCGGCGCGCCGGTACGTCTCGCGATCGGGGAGATAGAAGAGGTGCTCGTTCGCGCACGCGATCGCGAACGCGAGACCACCTCTCTTTTCGCGCGCGAGCGCTTCGAGACGGAGCCCGAATGCCGCGACCGGCTCGCCCGGGACCGCGAGGAGCGTCGCCTCCCCCACCGTGATCGTCTGCACTGGAGCTTCGCGAGGAACGAACCTCGCCGCGATCGACCGAGGGAGGAGGACGCGACGGATCTCCGCGTTGAGCGGAGCGTCGGCCGACGTCGCGATGCCGTCGGCGAGGTCGGCCGCCTTCGAGGCCAGCGCCTTCCCCAGCGACTCGCAGCGCTCGAAGGCGTTCGCTCCCGACGGCGGACGCGGGCCCTGGTCGCCCTCGGGGCCGTTCAGGAAAAGCGCGGTCGCGCCCGGAAACCGCGCCTCGAGCGCGTCGCGGAGCGGGCCCACGAAATCGGACGAGAGGAGCCGGTTCTCGTCCGAGAGGACGGTCGGATGGCACGCGAAAGTGGCGAGCAGCGCGAACGGGCGCCCGTCCGCGCCGTCGACGCGGAGGACGCCGAGCGAGCGGTCGACCGGACCGTCGTCGCGGCGGCGGTTCCGGTTGAGGCCGTCGGCCTCCGCCTCCGTCCAGCCGAGCCGCGCTGGCCGAAGCGCTTTCGCCGCGTCCTCGATCGAGCGCGCGACGGCCGCGACCGTCCTCTCGAACTGCTCGGGGCTGAACGCGCCGCAGGCCATCGTCTCGAGGAAGCCGTCCGCGAGCGCGCCGGGGCCCGAGTGCGTGTGGGTCGCCGCGAGGAGGAGGTTCTCGTCCCGGACGCCGATCTCTCCGGGGAGCTTCCTCAGCACGGCGTCCCGCAGCTTTCCGCTGACGCCGATCGTGTCGATCGCCACGATCGCGACGCGCTTCAGTCCGTCGTCGAGGACGAGGGCGCGAGCGGTGACCGGGTCGTGGGTCCCCTCGCTCGGGGCGCCGAGGCGGCCGCCGTAGCCCGCGAGCGGCGTCCCGGCCTCGACGTCGAGGTCTCGCACGGCGACGCCGGCGCGGAGGTCCGAGGCGGAGGCGGGTGACGCGATCAGCGAGAGGAGCGCTGCGAGGACGAAGCGAATCACGTCTTCAAGAATACTCCATCCCCGATCACTTCTCCCAGAGCCCGAGGAACTCCTTCCCGTCCGTCTCCTCGAGCTTGTCGGGCTGGATCAGCCGCTTCACGATCGGGTTCGGGTACTTCGTGACCTCGCTCGCCTCCGGGATGTGGTTGATCATGCGGACGACGGTCAGCGCGTCGTCGCACTCGTAGTGCATCGTCGCGTAGCCCTTCCCGGGCACGATCTGCGGCGCTTTGGTCCTGAAGTACTTCATGTCGAAAGGCTCTCCCTCCGGTCTAAGGCCGGCGGCTTCCTCGCCGCGCGCGGCTGCTATATCATTCCATTCGCGGGGCGCATCCGCGCCGCGCGCCCCCACCGGGGATGTCCTCGTGCCCCGAGTCCAACGCGCCAAAGACGCGAACTCTCTACATATGCATAGAAAAACCACCGCCACAGCCTCCGCCGCACGGCCGAAGACGCTCGGCGGGCTCAAGTCCGAGGGCCATCGTTCCCGGTCCGTCCGGGACGAGGTCCGCGCCAACACGCTCGCGGCGCTCCGGGCCTCGGGGAACGATCTCGGCGCCCTTTTCCCCGGCATCGTGGGCTACGAGAAGACCGTCCTCCCGCAGCTCGTCAACGCTCTCCTCGGCCGCCACGACTTCATCCTCCTCGGGCTCCGCGGGCAGGCGAAGACGCGCATCCTCCGCTCGCTCACGCGGTTCCTCGACGAGGCGATCCCCGCGATCGAGGGGGGCGAACTGAACGACGACCCGTTCGCGCCCGTCTCGGCCTCCGGGAAGCGGATCGTCGCCGAGAAGGGCGACGCGACGCCCATCCGCTGGATCGGGCGCGAGGAGCGCTACCAGGAAAAGCTCGCGACCCCCGACGTCACCATCGCGGATCTCATCGGCGACATCGACCCCGTCAAGGCGGCCACGCGGAAGCTCGTCTTCGCCGACGAGGAGGTCATCCACTACGGCGTGATCCCGCGGACGAACCGCGGGGTGTTCGCGATCAACGAATTGCCCGATCTCGCGGCGCGCATCCAGGTCGGGCTCCTCAACATCCTCGAGGAGGGCGACATCCAGATCCGAGGGTTCCCGGTGCGGATCCCGCTCGACATCCTCATGGTTTTTTCGGCGAACCCCGAGGACTACACGAACCGCGGCAACATCATCACGCCGCTCAAGGACCGTATCGCGTCGCAGATCAAGACCCATTACCCCCTCTCGATCGAGGACGGGAAGAAGATCACGTCGCAGGAGGCGTGGCTCGCGCGCGACGGGAGCGCGCCGGCCGTGCCCGAGTTCCTCCGCGAAGTGATCGAGGAGATGGCGGTCGAGGCGCGGAAGAGCGAGTTCGTGGACCAGAGCTCCGGCGTCTCCGCGCGCATGACGATCTCGGCGATCGAGAACGTGGTCAGCAACGCCGAGCGCCGCGCGGCCATGACCGGCGAGGACGCGGCCGCCGTCCGCGTCTCCGACCTCGTGAACGTCGCGCCGACGATCTCGGGAAAGCTCGAGCTCGTCTACGAGGGAGAGCAAGAGGGCGTCGCGGCGGTGAGCCGGCACATCGTGGGCCGCGCGGTGAAGACCGTCTTCACGCGGATGTTCCCGGGCGCGCAGAAGCTCGAGGCCGACAAGGACCCGGACGACACGGCGTTCCGCGAGGTCATCTCGTGGTTCTCCGGCGGGAACCGCGTCGAGCTGTCGGACGAGATGCCGACCGCGGAGTACCGGAAGGAGCTCGACAAGGTCTCCGGCTTGAAGAAGATGGCCGCGAAGGCCGCGAAGGCCTCCGGCGACGACGCCTATCCGCTCATGGAGCTTCTTCTCGAGGGGCTCCACCAGTATTCCGCGATCGGGCGCGAGGACGTCGAGGGCGGCGTCACGTATCGGGATCTCCTGGGCGAGATGATGCGGCAGTTCAAGGAGTAGGTAGAGCCATCAACCCCGGGTTCTCCTTTTCTTGCGACGGAGTTCTGGGCCTTCGGCGGCCTCTAAGGAAAACCGTCGGGCGTCGCGTGCACTCGCGACGTCCGAGTTCGGCTGAGGCTGGCCGGCGTCAGGGAGCGATGCGATCGTGAGGTTTCGCTACGTCGAATGGGACGACCGGCTGCACGGACGGCTCCGTCTCGAGGATCTCCTCAAGCTCTGGAACGCGCTCCTCCTAAGGCTCGGCGGAAACGTCGACCAGGCGCTCCGCTGGATGGAGAAGCTGGGCGAGCGCTACGGGCTCTTCGACGAGAACCTCACCTTCGACGAGTTCCGGAAGATCCTCGAGCGGGAGGGGCTCGTCCGCCAGGGGCCCTCGGGCCTCGAGATGACGCGGAAGGGCGAGAGGTACATCCGGCAGGACTCGCTCGCGCAGATCTTCGGCAACCTGAAGCGGGACCAGGCCGGCGACCACCGCGTGCCGCACGCGGGCTCGGGCGGCGAGCGTCTCACGGAGACGCGGCCGTTCCGCTTCGGGGACCAGCCGAGCGACATCGACCCGACGACCACGCTCGGCAACGCCATCCGCCGCGGCGGCATCGACGACATCTCGCTCACCGAGGACGACTTCGCGGTCTTCGAGAACGAGCACCTCTCGGCCGCGGCGACGGTCCTCCTCATCGACGTGAGCCACAGCATGGTGCTCTACGGCGAGGACCGCTTCACGCCCGCGAAGAAGGTCGCGCTCGCGTTGACGGAGCTCATTCTCCGGCGGTTCAAGAAGGACACGCTCCACGTCGTGCTCTTCGGCGACGAGGCACGCGAAGTGCAGGTGAAGGACCTGCCGTACGTCGAGGTCGGCCCCTACTACACGAACACGCGCGCCGGGCTCCAGATGGCGCGCGAGATCCTCCGCCGCGAGAAGCCGGTGAACAAGCAGATCTTCATGATCACCGACGGGAAGCCGTCGGCGCTGACCGAGGGCGGGCGGATCTACCGGAACCCGATCGGGCTCGATCGACGGATCATCAACAAGACGCTCGAGGAGGCGGCGCTCTGCCGCCGGAAGCACATCACGATCACGACGTTCATGATCGCGAGCGATCCGTACTTGATGGAGTTCGTCGAGGAGCTGACGCGCGTCAACCACGGCCGGGCCTACTTCGCCGACCCCGAGAAGGTGGGCTCGTTCCTTCTCGTCGACTTCATCCGCAACCGCAAGCGCCGCGTGAGATGAACGGCCGAAACGGTACCAGGTACCGTTTCATCGCCGTCTCGGCCTTCCGCCGCAGCGCATCGTCGAGCCGAGCGCGAGCTTCTCGCTGACCCGCCGCTTCCACGCGAGTGAACCGAGCGGAGTTCCCTTGCGGATCGATTCCCGGATCTCCTTCAGCTCGGCATCGGTCAGCGGCTCGTTCACGATCTCGAGCCAGTCGTCGGGACGCTCGACCGGCCACTGCGACGCGAGCCACGGCGGGCCGGCGGGCATGCGCTCGCGCCACGCGAGGCTCCCGTACGGCCAGTCCTCGGCGCGGGCCACGAGCCGCGCGCGCACCGGATTCCGCTCGACGTAGCGGCACAGAAGCAGGAAGTGGGTCTCGGTCTCGACGGGGATCGAGCGGAACCGGCCCTGGTAGACGTGCCCCGTGCCCAAGAGCTCCCGGAACGCGAGCCAGCGCCGGGCGTGCGTCCGCGTCAGCCACGCCATGAAACGGGATAGCTCGTCGTCCTCGAGGGGCCTGACGACGAGGTGCCAGTGATTCGGCATGACGCAGTACGCGAGAAGCTCGAGCGCAAAGAGCTTCAAGGCCTCGCGGAGGATCGCCTCGAACGAGAGGTAGTCGCCCGGCTCGTCGAAGATCCCAGCGCGGGCGATCGCCCTGTTGAGGACGTGGAAACAGTATCCGGCCGGTGCCAGGCGCGGTGGTCGCGGCATGCCGCAAGGGAGTCGCCCACCGCCGCGAAATGGCGCAAGAAACGGTACCAGGTACCGTTTAGAAAACGGTACCTGGTACCGTTTCGGACGTTCAGTAGGCGAGGGAGAGGATGGCAGCGCCCTCGAAGCGGCGGCCGCTCACGAGGCGGCCCGTGACGCCGATCGTGAGGTCGCTCGTCACGCCCGACGACGACGCGCGCAGCGGAGGAAGGAGCCCGAGGATCGCCTGCTTCGAAAACCGAAGGTAGAGCTCCTTGACGCCGTTCGAGTCGATGTCCCGCGTCACCGCCCGCTGCGTCGTGTCCCACCGGATGGGCGAGATCCGCCGGCCGTCGATGCTCGTGAGGGCGATCGAGGTCGGATCGAGCTGCATGATGGTCGCCGTGGTGTCGAACTCGAGCGAGAGCGTGAGGCCGCGCTGGCGCACGCTCATGTTGACGTACCCGGGGATGAACTCGACCTTCGCCTCGATCGGCCTCGTCCGCGGGTCGACGTAGCGGGCAACGCGATCGAACGTCCCCGACAGCGTCGGCCAGAACGCCGCGTCGGGAACGAAGGCCACGCCGGTCTCGAGCACCTCGAGGTCGCCCGAGGCGACGACGAAGTCGAGCTCGCGGTCTCCGTCGAGGTCGACGAGCGCGGGCAAGACCGTCTCGCCCGAGCCCGCGACGCGCATCGGGAAGCCGTCGACCGAGTGCCGCGTCGCGATGTCGATCGCCTCGATCCGCCGGTCGTTCGGGCCCATCATGCCGACCGCCTCGGGTCTCCCGTCGCCGGTCACGTCGGCGAGGACGACCGCGGAGTTGCCGTTGTTGAAGAGCTTTCTCGGATAGCCCTCCGCCAGGCGGCCCGAGACGGAAAGAATGACGAGGGAGCCGCTCTCGGTGCGGACCACGAGGTCCGTCCCGCCGTCGAGATCGACGTCCCCCGCCGCCGCCGCGGTGCGCATCGTGCCGCCCACGTAGACCGGGAAGCCCGCGAGCGTGTCGCCATCCGGCTCGAATCCGTAGACGAATCCTCCGACGCTCGGGAAGAACGACTCGAAGAGGCCGTCGCCGTTCACGTCGACGAGCGTCGCCGGCGCCTCGATCCCGCTCCCCACGGTCCGCGGCCAGCCCGGAACGATCGAGCCGTCGCCGCGCAGCGCGTAGACCCGTGCGGTCGGGTAGCGCGTGGCGACCAGGATGTCGCACACGCCGTCGCCGTCGACGTCGCCGAGCGCCGGCGTCCCGTAGACCCACCCGCCGAGAGGGACGGGAAAGCCCGGAAGCAATCGCCCGCCGTCCGACGAGAAAGCGAAGACTCCGGGCACGGGCAGCGTCGCGCCGACGACGATGTCGGGAACGCCGTCGCCGTCGACGTCGTCGACCGCCGGAGAGGACTTCGTGTTCATGACGCCGAAGACGGGGAACCCCGGCCAGCGCCGGCCGAAGCCGTCGAAGACCTCGATCCCGCTCGCGTCGTTCAGGGAATCGCTCACCGCGTAGACGATCTCCGCGGCTCCGTCGCCGTCGAGATCGCGCACCGCCGGGCAGGTCGAGCCCGTGGACGCGATCGCCACCGGGAATCCCGGGAGGGGGGTTCCGTCGAAGCGGAATGCGTGGGCCCCGGCGACGACGTCGAGCGCGCCGTCGCCGTCGACGTCCGCGATCGCGACGCTCCCCTTCCATCCGTCGAGCGGCCGGGGAAAGGAGGGTCCTTCCCCGTCGTCGCCCGCGGAGGCGTGCGGGGCTGAGGCCAAGTAGGCGAGGCCGGCCGCCGCGATCGCGAGCGCCGCCCCTTTCATGCCGTGGGATTGACGACCCTTCATCGTGCCGACCCTCTTCATCCACGTCCCGTTTTCTCGGGGACCGGGCCGGCGATCGGTCGAGCGCCTCTGACGACCAAGGTGCCGCGAACGAGAGAGAGCGCTGGCGAGCCGCTCTTGACGACGCCTCCGCGCCGAGCCGCTCCTGGGAAAGCGGGACGGCGCGATCTCGGCGGACCATTCGCCGCCGCGAAGCGGAAAAGTCTACCCCCCCGCGCGCGGCCGGGCCAATCCCGCCCTCAAGCCGTGGGCGGCTTGGGATTGCCGCCGGCTGAGCCGTCCTCCTTGGGTCCGATCCGCGCGAGGATTTCCCGCATGAACTCGCCGCGGAGCGACTCGTCGGGCGGCCTCACGAGCTCCGGCCACGACCGGTCGAGCTCCACCTCGCGCTCGACTTCGGCAATGAAGCGCGACGGCGCGCACTCGCGGGCCTTGCCGTAGTGGACGCGGGTCCGCGAGCACGTCAGGACGAGCCGCTCGCGCGCGCGCGTGAGCGCGACGTAGAAGAGGCGGCGCTCCTCTTCGATGCCGTCGGCGGCAGCGGCGTCCTCCGCAGCCTTTGACTTCCGGTGGGGAAAGAGCCCCTCCTCGACGCCGACGAGCACGACGACGGGGAACTCGAGGCCCTTGGCCGAGTGCACCGTGAGAAGCGTCACCGCCGGGCGGTCGTCCCGCGCCTTCGCCTCCTCGGCGCGGTCGAGCGCGAGATCCTGCAGGAACTCCGCGGCGCCCTTCCTCCTTGACCGGCGCGCGGTCTCGACGAACGACCGCACGGAGTTCCATCGCGCTTCGGCGCCGAGGGGGTCCGACGAGTCCATGTCGAGGAAGGAGCGATACGCGACCCGGTCGAGGAGCGACTCGAGCGCCGGCCCGAGGCCCTCGCCCGAATCGAGGCGCGCGGCGTGCTCCTCGATCGCCGCGACGAGCCCCGCCGCCTCGCGGAGCGGCGCGCCCTTGAGCCCTGCCCACTCGCCCGCGTGGCGCAGTCCCTCGAAGAGCGAGGCGCCCCTCGCGAGCGCGGCGCGGTCGAGCTTCTCGACCGACGCCTTGCCCAGCCCGCGCGGAGGAGTGTTCAGGATGCGGCGGAGCGCCGCCTCGTCCCGCGTGTTCGCGAGGACGCGGAGATAGGCGATCGCGTCCCGCACCTCGCGCCGGTCGAAGAACGACGGCCCTCCCACGACCCGGTACGGGACTTGGGCCTCGCGGAGCGCGGCCTCGAACGGCGCGCTCTGCGCGTTCGCGCGATAGAGGATCGCGGCGGCGAAGAAACCCTCTCTCCGGCCCTTCGTCTCCAGCGCGACGCGCCGCGCGACGAAGCGCGCCTCCGCCGCCTCGTCGGGCGCCTCGTAAAGCCCGATCGGAAGCCCGGCGGCGGTCCGGGCGACGAGGTCCTTTTCTCGGCGCAGCGGGTTGTTCCGGATGACGGCGTTCGCCGCGCGGAGAATCGTCCCCGTGCTGCGGTAGTTCTGGACGAGCGTCACGACCCGCGCCCCCGGGAAATCCTTCTCGAACCGGAGGATCTTCTCTCGCTCCGCCCCCCGGAAGCCGTAGATGCTCTGGTCATCGTCGCCGACGACGCAGACGTTGCGGCGGGCTCCGGCGAGGTGCCGGAGAAGCCGGTACTGGCTCTCGGACGTGTCCTGGTACTCGTCGACGACGACGTGGCGGAAGCGGGCGCCCCACCGCTCGCGCACGGACGGCTCGCGCTCGAGGATCGCGAGCGGTCGGTTGATGAGGTCGTCGAAGTCGACGGCGCCGCGGGACCGAAGCTCCTCCTCGTAGCGCCGGTAGACGAGCGCGAGCGGCTCGTCCTCCGATCCGGCGGCCGACGCGAGGGCTTCCTCCGGGCCGACCGCCCGCGCCTTCCAGAGGCCGATCATCCATTGCGCGAGCCGCGGACGGATCCTCTCCTCGGGAAAGCGGAGGTCGCGGAGCGCCTCGCGCACGACCGACTCCTGATCCCCCTCGTCGTAGATCGAAAAGCCCCTCGTCGTCCCCGCCGCGTCGCGCTCCTCGCGCAGGAACCGCGCGCCGAGCGCGTGGTACGTCGAGAGGACGACGCCTTGCGCGGCGCCGCGGACGAGGGCCGAGAGCCGCTCGCGCATCTCGCCGGCGGCCCGGTTCGTGAACGTCACGCCGAGGATCGCTTCGCCCGGGATCCCGGACGCGACGAGGCGGGCGATCCGGCACGTGACCACGCGGGTCTTCCCCGTCCCGGCGCCGGCGAGGACGAGGAGCGGACCGTCGCCGTGCGCGACGGCGGCGCGCTGCTCGGCGTTGAGCGAGGAGAGGTCCATGGGCCGCGGGCCGGTCGGAAGGAGGGGGGGGCCGGGAAAGGCCGCCTGTTTTCCCATTCCCGGCCCGCGGCGTGAAGGCTCGGCCGCGCGAGAATCTCAGAGGTGCGCGAACGCGTTCACGAGGAGGCGGACGTCGAGGAGGAAGTTGTTGCCCTCGTAGACCCGCGAGAGCGGGGCGGCGCGCCCCGTCTCGCCGATCCGGCCGAGCGCCTGCACGGCGGACATCCGCTCGTTCCAGGACGTCCCCTCGCGCCTCAGCACGGAAACGAGGAGCGGGACGTCCGAGGGACGGGCCGCTTCCCCGAGCGTGCGGATCGCCTCGACCGCGAGCCCCTGGTCGGACGAGTCCGTCGCCCGGCTCCGGATGAGCTCGAGGCTCTCTTCGCTCCCGAGCATCGCGAGCGCGAGGAGCGAGGCGCGCGCGAGGGGCGGATTGGCCGAGCTTTTCGCGAAGTAGGCGAGCGACGGCACGGCGTCCCGCGAGCGGAGGAGGCCGAGCGCGAGCGCGAGGTATCCGCGCGGCTCCGAGCGCTCCTCGGCCTTGAACGCCGCGAGCACCGCGACCGCCTCGCGCGGATCGCCCACGAGCGCGAGACCGATCGCCGCGGCCGCGCCGATCGCCCCGCCATTCGACGAGTCCTTGAGGAAGGGCCGGAGCGCGACGATCGCGGACGACTCGCCCGTCAGCCCGAGAGCGAGGAGCGCCGAGCAGCGCAGGTCCGGGTCGCCGCCCTTCGCGGCCCTCTGGAGCGCGGAGCGGGCTCCGCTCCCGTTCAACTGGCCGAGGGAGAACGTGGACAGGCAGCGCGTCACGAAGTCCTTGTCCCCGTCGAGGACGCGAGCGAGCGTGAGGCACGCGTGGTCCCGCACGGGCCCGAGCGCGGGGGCGCCCTCGCGGCGCGACGCGAGCCCGAGGGCCCCGAGCGCGATGACGATCGAGCTCCGGACGTCCTTGTCCGTCTCGGTCGAGAGCGCTTCGAGGAGCGACTTTCCCGCCGCCGGGTCGCCCGTCTTGCCGAGGGCGAGGGCGGCGTACGAGCGCGCAAGGGGCAGCGCCGACGAGTCCGCGAGCCGGCCCGAGAGGAACGAGAGCGCGGTCTCGCCCCCGAGGAGCCCGATCGAGAGATAGGACGCGACGAGGACGTCCGAGGCGACGCTCCCGGCCTGCGCCGCGGCGACGAGCGCGGGGAGCGCTGCCGGGTCACCGACGAGTCCGAGCGCGAGGGCCGCGTTGGCGCGGATCTCCGGGTGCGCGTCGGGAGCGGCGAGCATCTTTTTGAGGCGCTCGCCCGCGGCGGCGAGCTTCGTGTGCCCGAGCGCGAGCACGGTGGCGACCTGGTTTCCGTGCGGCGGCTCGGAGATGAGCCCGTCGAACACCGGCAGGTCGTCCTCGCCGGCCACCTTGCCGAGCGCGACGATCGCCGATTCGACAACGCGCGAGTCGGGGTCCTGGATGGCATCGCGGAGGACCGCCGCGATCTCGCGCCGCGTGTCGGCGAAACTCCGGGGCCCCACCGACTCGTCCTGCGACTTCGCGAACGACAGGTACCGGTCGAGATTGTGGTACCACCAGAGCTCCCAGTCGAAGTCCCCCTCGGAGCCCGGCCCCTTCGTGACGCCGCCGCTCGAGGCGTCGTCGTCCTTCGGCTTCGCCGTCTTCGCGGTCGCGTCGGCCTTGTCGCCCGAGCGGCGGGACGCGTCGTGGGCCGATCCGGGAGGCCTCGCCGTGCTGCACGGCCCCATCGGCCGGAACGAGCGGGCTCCGGCGGCTCTGACCTGCGCCTCGGCGAGTGGCGATAGGACGAGGCCCGCGCAGGCGGCGAGCAGTCCAATTCGAAATCGTGAGCGCATGGGCATCCTCGGCATCCCTTCTCGGGCCTCGGTTCGCGGCTTCTGCGCCGCGGCCAGCAAGTCGTGTCGATTGTAGGGCAAGTCGATCGTCGCCCGGAAGCCCCTACCCCCGAGTCACTCGACCCTCCTCACGGCAACGATCGTCTCGTCGTCGGCGGGCGGCCGGCCGTCGCGGAAGCGGTCGAGGCGCTCGAGGATCGGCGACAGATCCCCCCCCGGCGAGTCGCGGACGGCCGCCTCGAGGCGCTCCGCCCCGAAAGCCTCCTCCGCCGGGTTCATCGCCTCCGTCACGCCGTCGGTGTACGCGAGGAGGCGGTCGCCGGGGCCGAATGGGATCGCGTGAGAATCCGCGGCCAAGTGCGGCACGACGCTCGAGATGAAGCGGCCCGTCCGCTCGAGCACGGTGACGCGGCCTCCGGGACGGTGAAGGAGGGCCGGCACGTGGCCCGCGCTCGCGTAGACGAGAGTCGACCGGGCGGCGTCGAGGTCGGCCACGAAGGCGGTGACGAACCGGTCCGCCTCGAGGTTCAGGAGCCCCGAACGGAGGATCTCGATCACCTCGGAGGGACGTGCGGGCGCGACCAGGCGATCGAACGAGGCCTTGAGCATCGCGGTGATCATCGCCGCGGGCACGCCGTGCCCGGACACGTCCGCCACGAGGAGGAAGAGACGGCCGGGCTCGAACGACCTCCAGTCGTACAGGTCGCCGCCGACGGCGAGGCACGGCCGGAACGATACCGCCGCGCGGAACCGCGACGCCGGGCCGAGCGCCGGGGGCAGGAGGCTCCGCTGCAGGTCGCGCGCGTGGCGGAGCTCACGCTCGAGCTCCTCGACATACGCGAGGATCTTCCGGCGCGAACGGCGAGCCTCGAGACAGCGGTCGACGAGCGCCTCGAGCACGCCCCGCTCGAACGGCTTCATGAGGAAGTAGTAGGCGCCCGAGGCGAGGGCGCGGACGAGCTTTCCGTCGGTGTCGTCGAGCGAGCCGGTCATGAGGATCACGTCCACCCCCGCGTGCTCGGCTTTGAGCCGCCGCAGGCACTCGAAGCCGTCCTCGCCCGGCATGCGGATGTCGACGAGTGCGACGTCCGGCGGCCGCGCGGCCGCGAGCGCGAGAGCTTCGGCGGTCGAGTGGGCGCAGACGACCTCGTTGCGGGACCCGAGGATCCGTGACACCGCGCGGTGAATGCCGGGCTCGTCGTCGACGACGAGGACCCGCGGCGAAGGCGTCGAGGGGCTCACGGTGCCCGACTCTCCGCCACGGGCGCCTCGCCGGCCGCCGGCAGCGAGACGACGACCCGCGTGCCGGCGCCCGAGCGGCTCGTGATCGCGATGTCGCCGCCCATCTCGGTCACGATCGCGCGGCAGATCGCGAGCCCAAGCCCGCTGCCGTCGGGCTTCGTCGTGAAGAACGGCTCGCGGATCCGCTCGAGCGCCGCATCGTCCATGCCGCTTCCGGTGTCCTCGATCGCGATCTCGACTCGCGGGCCGGCGCCGGCCGCGCCGACGCGGATCGTCCCGCCCTTGGGCGTCGCGTCGCGGGCGTTCGAGACGAGGTTCAAGAGCACCTGCTCGAAAAGCGTCGGGTTCCCCCGCACGCGCGGGACCGAAGGAGACACGGCCGTCTCGAGCTTGAGACCGTTCCTCGCCATAGCCCCCTCGAGGAGGGAGAGGGTTTCCGCGATGCACCGTCCGACATCGATCGCGCCCGCGGAGCGCGCGTCGCGCGCGAACGCCATCATCCCGGAGAAGACGCGCTTCACGATCCGGAGCGAGTCGAGGACGAGAGCGAGGTCCGCCTGCAGCACGCCGCGCTCCGGCGGGCTCCCCGACCGCACCTCTTCCGCGATCTGCTGGAGCAGCGGCACGGCGACGCCGAGCGCGTTGTTCACGTCGTGCGCGACGGCCCGCGCCACGTCGGCGAGGGCCCCCTTCCGCAGCGCGCGCTCGGCGGTCGTCTCGAGCCTCGCCCGCGCCTCGGAGCGGTGGAGGGCCGCCGCCGCGGGTCCTGCGAAAAGGCGGACGACCGCGAGATCGGACTCGTCGAGCGCGGCGGGGCTTCGGGCCGCCACCTTGAGGATGCCGACCGGCGTGCCGCGGTGGCCGAGCGCCGCCGCGAGGACGACTCCCTCGTCGGGCTCGCCCGGCTCCTTCGGGCGGAAGCGAAGGGCGGCCGCCACGGAGGCGGCGCCGCCGCGGGCCGGCTCGGACGGCCGGAGGAGAAAGGCCGCGCCCTCGCGCGCGATCTCGCGGACCGATTCCGCCGTCGCCGGGATGCCGATCCCGATGCGGCCGCTCTTGCCCTTCTTCCACGCGATCTGCTCCGCCTTCAGCACGAAGCTCCCGCGCGCCGCGTCGTGCACGAGGACGGCCGAGGAGTGGTCGTACCGAAGGAGGCGCTTCAAGCCGTGGAGGATGCGATAGACGGCGTCCTCCGGGCGGAGATCCTCGAGGAGCTTCCGCTCGATCCGCTCGCGCACCTCGCGAAGGTGCCCCTCCTCGCGCCGCCGGACCTCGTTCGCCGCGAGCGCTGCGATCTTGCAGAGGAACCGGCCCTCCCCCGGCTGGAACGGGGTCCCCTTTCGCCGGATCGCGACGACGCCGCGCGCGCCGCCGTCGCGGAGGAGCGGCGCCATCGCCACGTCGCGGGGGACCTGAGGCCTCTCGTTCCGGAGGAAGCGGAGCGCGGTCTCGTCGTCGACGACGTCGCGCGGCCCGATGGTCGCCGCCGGCTTGAGGGCGCCGGTCGCCCGATCGACCAAGTGGACGACGCCGCCCTGGGCGTCGAAGAAGTTGACCGCGCGGCGGAGGAAGTAAGCGAGGATCTTCTCCGGGCCGGCGATGCGCTCGAGCCGGTCGTGCAACTCGTTCAGGAGCCCGTAGCGCCGCTTGATCGGCGGGATCACCTCGGCGTCCCCTCGTCCAAACCGGGGAGGTCGAGCGGCGTCATCGCGCCGGTCTCTTCCGAAACCGGAGGAAGTAGTTCTCCCGGAGGAGGGCCGTCTCGCCCACGAGCTCGAACCCCGCGCTCGCGATCTCTTCCGAGACGATCTCCTTCCCGGCGCGGACGTGGTCGAGAGTCCATTGCCGGCTCCGCCCCGGAATGCGCTCGAAGTCGATGACGACGAGCTCGCCGCCGGGCTTGAGCGCTCGGTGGATCGAGCCGAGCGTGCTCATCGGGTACTCGAAATGATGGTAGGTGTCGCAGACGAAGACGACGTCGACCGACGACTCGGGCAGCTCGATCGATCGCTCCGTGCAGAGGACGGTCTCGACGTTCCGCAGCCGTTCGACGTCGGCCCGCTCTCTCACGTGCTCGAGAAACTCGGGGAGGATGTCGACGGCGAAGACGCGGCCGGATTCGCCGACGGCGCGGGCGAACGGGATCGTGAAGAGCCCCGTCCCCGACCCGACGTCGGCGACCCGGAGGCCCCGAGAAAGGCCCACGGCCGCGACGATTCTCTCCCGCTCGTCGTAGATCTCGCGCCCCTCGACCTCGAACCGCTGCGTCCACTTCTCGGGATCCGAGTCGGCGCGGTAGGCGTCATTGACGCCGGGGCGAACGCTCGTCTCCGCCGGCGCCGGCGGCGGCGCGGGCTTGACCGCGCACGACGCGGCGAACGAGAAAGCGAGGACGAGCGCGGGGAAAAACGTCCGTCGTCGTCGTCGTGGACGTCTCATCGCCTTCCGCTCCCTCCTCCCGCGCCGCTTCGCGCGAAGAGCTTCATCTCGTAGATCGCCGGGCGGCGGTACGTCGGGTTCGCGTCGGTCGGCATCTTCGTGACGAGGACGCGGAACCGCCGCGTCCGGACGGGCTCGAACGTCTGGACCCAGTGCGCGCCGTCCACACGCGCGAGCGTGTCCTTCACGGGGGCCCAGCGAGAGCCGTTCCAGTGCTCTATTCGATAGCCGTCGAGCGCGGGCGCGTGGTTCGTCGCCCACCACCATGTCTCGACGGCCGCGACCTCGACGTCCGCGGGAAACTCGACCCCGAGGTCCTTCGGAGGCTCGAGCGTCGGACCGTCCGACGACCAGAACGTGCGGAGGTCGCCGTCGAACGCGCGCGACGGCTCGCGGTCCGCGGTCACCTCGGAGTTCTTGTCCCACGATCGCGCGGCCCCCGCAGGGATCTCGAGCGCCTCGTAGCCGCGCTCTTCGAGGGGCACGATCCGCGAGGCCTCGAGCTCGGCCGCGTCGATCCTCCGGCGCGGGCTCGGGACGATGCCGGACGGAGGGCCTCCGTCGCGCGCGCCGATCCGCGCGTAGATCCCCCACGGCCCGGCCACGTTGTCGATCTTCACGAGGAGTCGGTTCGCTCCCTTCTCGAGTGCGAGCGGGATCGCGTGCTGATCGGCCTTCGCGCCGCCGTGGATATGACCATAGTAGACGGTCTTGCCGTTCAGCACGACCTTCGCGCCGTCGTCCGAGCCGAGGAAGAGGACGGCCTCGACGGCGTCGAGCGCGTGGAGGTACGTGAACGCGTAGCCGACGCACTTCGACTGCCCTTTCAGGGCCTCGTCGAACGAGACGAAGTTCGTTTCGCCGCGATGGAGGCTCCAGGAGGCGCCGCGCGTCCGCTGCCCCGGCGACGGCTCGGCCGCCCGCTCGTTGATCGTCTCGCGCCCGAGCTCCGAGTCGTCGGGATCTTCGAACGGGCCGGTCACGAGCCACTCCCGGATGAAGAGGAGGTGCGGCGCGGGCTTCGGCCGCTGCCGGACGCCGGGGGATTCGGCGGAGGACGCCGCGCCGCGCGCTTCGGGCGTCGCGGACGCCGCGTCGGACACGACCGGCATCGCGGCGCGGAGCGTCACGGTCGCCCGCCGGAGGAAGAGGAGCGCGAAGCACGTGTCGGACGCGGCGTCGACCGAGCCGGGCGCTGTCCACGAGCCGTCGCCGGCCTGCGTCGAGAGGAGGCGCTCGGAGCCCTCCTCGTACCAGTCCCGGCCTGCGATCGTCTTCGAGCTCGAAAGGACCCCGACCCGCTCGAGCCCGTAGAGGTAGTAGTGCAGGTTCGCGACGGTCATCGCGTCCCCGTCGCCGTCCGCGTTGGCGTCGACCGAGAAGCGCTTGCCGAACCAGTCGAACGCGCGGCGCAACGTCGCCTCGTACGTCTTCGATTTCGCCTCGAACTTCCGGTCGCCCCGCGCCTCGTCCATGCAGATGAGCGCCGTCGCGATCGCTGCGAGCGTCATCGAGCCCGACGGCGAGCGGCCCGAGTTGTACGCGATGCCGCCGCTCTCACGCTGGTTCCGCTCGAGGTAGTCGAGGACGTCGAGCCAGACATTCGTCGGGATCTTCGCGCCCCGCCGGCTCGCCGCCTGGAGGCCGAGGATCGCGTACTGGGTGTTCGAGAGATCGGGCCCGCCGTCCGGATACGCCCAGATCTTCAGGTTCTTGTTGCGGACCGCGACGAGCCAGTCGGCGCCGCGCTGCGCCCAGGCGTCGTACTCCTTCGAGTTCATGGCGTCGATCACCATGAGCGTGAGGCCGGTCGAGTAGGTCTTCGTGAAGTCCGTGTAGCGGAGGGACTCGATCCCCTTCGTCACGGCCGGGTCGGACGGCGCGACGCCCGACTTGAGCAGCGCGAGGAGCGCGAGCGCCGTGACGCCCGTGGGATACCCCCCTTCGTGATGTCCCCGAAAGGAGCCGTCGTCCCGCTGCCGCGCGCGCAGCCACTCGACCCCCTTCTCGACGGCCGCGTTGATGCGCTGCGAGCGGCTCTTCTCCTCCGCCGGGACGGGCTCGGGCGCGGCGCGGACGACGCCCGCCGCCGCGATCGCGAGCCAGAGCGTGAAGACCGGGCGTCCCATTCCCGCCGATTGTAACGGCCTCGGCGAGGCGCGGGCGCGACGAATCCCCGCGGGAGTCGCCGGGCTCTCGACGGTGATAAACTCGGCGCCCTCCCATGCTTCGTGTGGCGGTCCTCGCAAGCGGCAGCAACGGAAACGCCGTCTACGTCGAGTCGGAGCGGACCCGCCTCCTCATCGACGCGGGCGTTTCGGCGAAGAGAATCGAGGAGCGCCTCCGGCACGTCGGCCGCGGCGCTTCAAACCTCGACGCCGTCCTCCTCACCCACGAGCACGCCGACCACGTCGCGGGCCTGCGCGTCCTCTGCCGGCTTCACCGCCTGCCGCTCCTCGGAAACGCCGCCACGTTCGAGGCGGCGCCCGCCCAAGTCCGCGAGGTCGAGCGGCGCGAAGAGTTCGCGGCCGGCGACCGGTTCCGCATCGGCGACTGCGAGGTGACGACGGTCCGTGTGTCGCACGACGCCGCCGACCCGGTCTGCTTCGTCATCGAGAGCCGCGGCGTCCGGTTCGGCGTCTTCACCGATCTCGGCGTTCCCGGGACGGACGTGGAACGGGAGATCGCCTCGCTCGACGGCGCCGTCGTCGAGACCAATCACGACGCCGAAATGCTGAGGGCGGGCCCTTATCCCGAGATCTTGAAGGCGCGCATCGCCTCGGACCGCGGGCACCTGTCGAACGCGCAGGCCGGCCGGCTGGTCGCGGAGCACGCGACCGAGCGCCTCTCGGTCGTCTTCCTCGGGCACCTTTCCGAGGAGAACAACACGGGGATGCGCGCGCTCGAGGCCGTCCGGCGCGCGATCTCGGAGCGAGGCGCACTCGCGCGCGTCCGCCCCGTCCTCGCATCGCGCCACGCGACGACGCCGCTCGTCGCGGTTTCGTAACGGTGCCTGGTACCGTTTCCGCCGCTCAGAGGATCGCGACGACGGTGGCGTCGAGGCGAGTCGCCACGATGTCGGCGAGGACGCTCCGGTGGCAGTCCTCGGGGATCCGCTCGTAGCAGAGGAGCGCCGCGCCTCCCTCCGCGACGCGCCGGGCGAGCCGCTCGAGCGCGCCTCCGAGCGCCGCCTCCGCGTGCGCCCGGAACCCCTCGAGATACCGCGCGAGATCGCCCGACGCCCGGAGCGCGTCGCGGCTCGCCTTCGGGGCGCCGAGGTCGCGCCGCGGCTCGTAGACGAGCCCCGCTCCCTCCGCCAGCGCCCGGAGGGCCGCCGGCCGGTACTCCGGCCGGCGCGACGCCGGATCGTCGCGGACGTCGACGAGGACGCGCACCCCCGCCCCGCGGAGCGCCGCCACGAGGTCCTCGGGCGCGCGCTTCTCGTACCCGATCGTGTGGAGGAGGGTCGGCCCCCGGCCCCGCCGGACGATCCGCTCGAGCGCCTCCGCTCCGGCGCGCACCGCGCCGCCGCCGAACGCCGCGAGCGCCCGCGCGTTCGCGGCGCGTCTCGCCGCGAGCCGCCGATCGAGATCGTCCATCGCGCGCGCCCCGGGCCTCAGAAGAGGCGTCCCGCGCGCGGCCGCGCGGGGCGCGACGCCCAGAAGCGCTCGACGTCCGCGCGCCAGTCGCGCGAAACGAGTTCCGCGGGGCTCCGCGCGTACCAGTCCCGCGGGAAAAGCTCCGCGTACGCGCGCTCGGCGAACCTCCGGCAGAGAAGGAGGACGATGCCCTCGTCGGTCTCGCGCCGGATGAGCCGCCCCGCCGCCTGCACGACGCGGCTCATCCCGGGGTAGAGATAGGCGTACTCGAACCCGCGGCCGTGGCGATCTTCGAAGTGCCGCCGGATCTCCTCGCGCTCGGGCCCCATCTTCGGCAGCGCCGGGCCCACGACGAAGACGCCGACGCAGAGATCGCCCGCGAAGTCGACTCCCTCCGCGAAGACGCCGCCCTGCACGGCGAGGACGAGGCGCGGCTCAATGGCGGGCGACGCCAGCGCGTCGAGAAGCCGCGCGCGCTCGCGGTCGTCCATCGCCTCGCGCTGCTCGAGGACCTCGAGGCCGCGGCGGTCGAGCCGCGAGCCGACCTTCCGGAGGAACTCGAAAGACGGAAAGAAGGCCACGTAGTTCCCGGTCCTCATGCGCACCGCCTCGGAGAGGATCAAAGCGATGCGGGGCGCCGAGCGGTCGCGGTGGCGGTAGACGGTCGAGACCTCGGGGAGGACGAGGATTTTCCGGTTCTCCGGAGGGAACGGCGAGGGGAACTCGGCCTCGAGCGTGCGGGCGGGCTCGAGCCCGAGGAGGTCGCGATAGTAGGGGAACGGCCGGAGCGTCGCGGACATCGCGACGACGGACCTGAACCCCTTCGTCCGCTCGGCGAGGAACCGCGCGGCGTCCTTGCAGAGGACGCGGAGGAACTCGCCGTCCTCGTCCTCGCCCCGGAAGTGCGAGAACTCGTCGCCGCCGAGCGAGAGCGCCCACTCGAAGCGGAGGAGATCGAAGAGGTACTCGACGACCGGGTCGTCGGGATCGGACGGCCGCTCTTCGAACGGCGCCGCGAGCCTCTCGAGGAGCACCGCCTCGGCGTCGGCCCGGAGCGCGCGGAACGGCTCCGGGTCGATCTCGACCCGCCGCGGCCCGCCCCGATCGGGGTCGTCGCCGAAGAAAGGCGCAATTCCGTCCGCCATCCTCGCGAAGATCGCGTCGATCGCGCGGAGGACTCGGCGGAGCCTCTTCCTCCACCCCTCGGGCCCGGGAGGCCTCTCGCGGAGGAGCCGCCTCGCCGGCCGCCGGAAGAGGCGCGGCGAGTAGTACTCGGCCGCGCGCGCGGGAAGGTTGTGCGCCTCGTCGACGACGAGGACGAAGTCGGCCTCGCCGCCCTCCGCGAAGAGATGGCGCAGCGCGACCCGCGGGTCGAAGACGTAGTTGTAGTCGCCGACGATCACGTCGGCGCCCGAGGTGAGGTCGAGCGAGAGCTGGAACGGGCAGATCTCGTGGCGATGGCCCGCCTCCATCACGCGGTCGCCGGTGACGACGCCGTGCGCGGGCAGCGAGGACAGCGCGCCCGAGGCGAGGAGCTTTTTCCCGTAGTCGCGCGCGTGGGCGCAGCGCTCCTCCCGGCACACGACCACGTCGTTGAGGCAGACCTTTTCCTTGGCGCGGAGGACGATCGAGGAAAGGTCGACGCCCTGGTCGCGGAACGCCTCGAGCACGCGGCGCGCGTTCTCGGCCTGGAGCGTCTTCGCCGTGGCATAGAAGACGCGGCCGCCAGTACGGAGCGCGTGGCGGACGGCCGGGAAGAGCGCCGCCGCGGTCTTTCCGAGCCCGGCCGGCGCGGCCACGAGCAGATGGCGCCCCGAGTCGAGCGCCTCCTCGATCGCGGCCACGACCCCGTCCTGCCCCGGACGCAGGCTCTCGAACGGGAATCGGAGCTTCTCCGAGAGGATCGCCCGCCGCTCGCGCCGCGCGCGGCCCGCCGCCGCCTCGGCGACGATCGCCCGGAGGCGGAGGACCACCTCCGCCTCGACCGCGTCGCGGTCGTAGGCGAGTTCGACTTCGCGGCGTGCGCGCGTCATCCGCTCGACGAGAAGGAGGCGCGCCCTCGGGCGAGAGGCCGCGTCCGGGCCGAGCGCATGGTCGAGGAGGAACGCATAGATGAGAGCCTGGTCGCGGAACGCCGCGAACCTCGCCGGGTCTTTCTCGAGCGACGCGACCGTCTTCACCTCCTCGACGACCGGGACGCCGTCCGGACCCGAGTGGACGCCGTCGATCCGCCCCCGCACGCGGACCGTCCATCCGTCGACCGCGCGGTCGAAGTGGACGGACACCTCCCTCTTGAAGCCCGTCCCGGCGCGCTCGTTTTCGGCCGCGACCTCGCGATGGATCGCGGCGCCGTCCGCGAGGCGCGATGCGAGGAAGCCGCCGCCCGGGGCGAACGGATCCGGCGGATCGGCGGGCACGAGATCGCGGACCGAGAGGTGGATCTCGAGCCGGTCGTCGAGGACGCGCGTCGCCATGAGCGCTCAGCCCGGCCCTTCCACGAGGAACGCGACGAGGCGCTCGCGATACGCCGTGCCGCCCTTCTCCCAGAGGTCGAGGTGAGTGGCGCCCTCCACCCAGTAGAGCTCCCGGGGAGCCCCGCGCGCCGCATCGACGATCCGCTCGGCGTGCACCGGCAGGACGTGGCGGTCGAGCGTTCCGTGCGCGACGACGAGCGGGATCGAGAGACGCGCCGCCGCCGAGCGAGGCGAGACCTCCGCCACGCGGAGAGGCGAGACGGACTCGGCGCGCGCGACGGCGAGGCCGACGAGGAACCGGCTCCGGAACCCGGCGAGCTTCTCGAAGCGATCGGCGATCGCCGTCTCGAGGTCCGCGAACGCGGCCTCCGTCCAGACGCGGACGATGCGAGGGTCTCGCTCGGCGGCTAGGAGCGCCACGGCCCCCCCGAGCGACTCCCCGTACACGGCGACCTTCGGCGCCACGCGCGCGCCGGACGACTCAACGGCGCGGCCGATCGCCGCCGAGAGGTCCTCCTTCTCGAGAAGGCCGTAGGTGCAAGCGTCGCCTCCGCTCTCGCCGTGCGCGCGGAGGTCGAGGAGAAGCCAGTTGAGGCGGCGCCGGGCGTCGAGCGCGGCGACGCGCAGGCCGCGACGCTTGTCGTCGGTCACGCCGTGCAGGACGACGCCGAGCGGCCGGTCGGGCTCCTCGGCCGGGCGGAACCACGCGGCGAGCGCGACGCCGTCCGGCGCCGTGATCGTGATCGCCGTGTAGCCGTCCGGCACGCGCGGCGAGCCACCGTGTCGCTCCGGAACGAGAAGAAGCCGGGCGCCGACGATCGGCCACGCGCCAAAAACGGCCGTCAGGATCAAGATGATCGGAAGTCCTACTGGGACCAGCATTTGCACGATAACCGACGAGAAACGTCGGAATTTCCGCTCGGAACCCGAATCCGGGCCCGCTCGAGGAGTCTCACACCCGAACGGCGACCCCGAACCGCGAGCGTCCGAGTTGTCCATAAAACCTTTCGGACAAGGGGCTTAGATGGGAGGCGTGAACCCTCTCAACTCCTTGCCAGTTCTTGACTTGAAGAGGGGGCCGATGTAGGTTCAAGATAGTCGACCCGAGGCCTTTCCCCTCCTCCCCGACCCGTCGCACCCTCGAGACGAGAGAGAACGCGATCGACGTGAAGCTGCGATCGGCGCCCGTCGCGCGGCGCCCGCTCGCGCCTTCCTCAGCCGCTCCTGGAAGAACCATGTCTCGGAAGAGCAAGACGATCGCCCCCGTCTCGCCGCCCCCACGGCTCGTCGCCGCCGAGCGCCGGCGCGCCGTCGAGGTCTACCTCGGCGAGGCCGCGCTCGTGAGCCTCCTCGTCTCGAGCGCGGAGGTCTACAAGAAGGAGTGCTACGGCACCCTCCTCGGCTACCGCACCGACAATCGCATCCTCGTCGAGCACGCGATACCGTACCAGAGCGCTCAGCGAAAGCACTCCGAGGTCTGCCTCGGCGCCCGGTCCCGGCGGATCATCGACGAGGTGCTCGGCGGCCTTCCCAAGTTCAAGGTTCTGGGCGAATACCATTCGCACCCGATGTTCGGCGAGCGCCGCGCGAACATCCGGCTCGGCGCGCTCGACACGATCGACATGAACGGCGACGACGTCCAGATCATCGTCGCCATCAACGACAAGAAGCGCCGGCAGCCTTGGCGAATCCGCACCGACGCGGCGATGTCGGGGACCTACGCGAATTACCATTTCTCGATCGGCGCCTATGTCTACCCCGGCCGAGCGAAGCGCGGAAATCCGATCCTCGCGCCGCTCTTCTGCCCGTACGCCTTCGGCCTCCTCGGCCCCGGGTCGCCGAACGGACGGCGCGGCTAGGGTCTCGAGACCCGCTTCGTTCCTTTCGTCGTCCGTTCGTCCGTTCCTTCGTTCCTTCCGTCCTCTCTTCGCTCCCGCCCGCGCACCCGGGCGATGGTCGGCCCGTGGCGTGGCGAGCGCCCGCCCGCCGGCGAACGGCACCGGCACCTTTCGATACGATTCGCGTCTCCGCGGGGCGACGCTTTGGACGAGGGAGCCGAGGGGACCCGTTCTGACGCAAGGCACTGGCGAAGCCCCTCTTAAAGCGCAAATCTCCCGAGCCGATCACCGTTCGGCACGCTCCTTGAACGGGGGGCCTCTCGAGCGTCACCCGTGACTCCGAGCGGAATCCAAGAGCCATGAACCCCACGCTGCGCCACCTGCACGAGACCGCCGAGAACCGCTATTGCGCGACCTGCGGGCGAACGGAGAAGTTCGTCCGGCACGCCACCACCGAGGAATGCCGCGTCTGCGGCCGGGTTCTCCTGATCGTCGTCGCGTCCGGGCGCGCCGGCGGGCGATGACGATCGAGCTCGCCCGTTCGCGCGTGCGAGCGGAGCGCTTTCGCACCGTCGCCGCCGAGAGCGCGAGAGCCGACGCCGCTCGCATCCATTCCGCCAGACAACGAGTTAGCGCGAGTCTCGTTTCTCCTCGGCGTTGGCACCGCGTTTGATCTGGGCTTGCCCTTCGTCCGGCGTTCGAGAAAAGAACGACGGAGAAGAAGGGTCGCCTCTCGGAGAGGCGTCCGCCTGATCCGGGTCACCAATAAGAGGTGCGCCAGGTCGAGCTCACTTTCCCTTCCCACTCGGATCAGCGAAAGGGGGTCCTCGCTCCACGAGGACTCCCTTTTTCGTCGGTGCCGCGCGCTCCCGCCGTCCGTTGCGGCGTCCCGATCGGGGTGCTAACCTTCCGCCCCTCCGCGCCGACGACAGAGGCGCGCGTCCACCCCCCTCGGTCGGCAAGGCGGGAGACCATGGCCCGGCAGACGCTCCCCGATTCCGTCGAGAAGCGCAACCTGCTTCACGCGGGAAAGGCCTCTCCGGGGACTCTCCTCCAGCTCGGAAAAGCGTTCGAGGCCGCGCGGCGCCTGCCCGACGCGCTCGACTTCTTCGCCAAGGCGGGCGACGCGGAGGGAGTGGCGCGCATCAAGGCGGTCGCCATCGAGACGGGGAATTCGTTCCTCCTCGTCCGAGCGCGCCGTGTGGGACCGGTGGAGGTGGCGCGGGACGAGTGGCTTGCCGCGGCGGCGGCGGCCGAGCGCGCCGGCCGGTGGCTCGACGCCTACTGGTGCGCCAAGGAGTCCGGCGACGAGGAGAAGATCGCCGCCCTCGAGGAGAAGATGCGCTCGACCGGCGGCCCCTCGGGGAACGGGTCGACCGGGACCGCGCCCGGCAAGTCGCCGCTCTGACGGAGCGCCCCGAAGCGCGCGACGCGAAAAGCGAAGAGGGAGCCGCAGGTCGCGGCTCCCCGGTGTTTTCCCACCACATCTCCGCCCACCGGCGGCGAGCCGCCGGTCGATACACGAATCTCAGGCCTGCATCTTCTTGGACACGAACTCCTTCAGCGTGTGTTGGAGCTTTTCTTCGCAGCCGATCCAGAGGAACTTCACCGCGATCTCGGATCGCTCGCCCTTCTTGTGCTTGCGGATCACGGATCCCAGCGCGTCGATCGGCGAGTTGCCGAACTCCGGAAGCCTTACGCGCAGCGCCACGCAGTCGTCGAGCTCGACGGGAACGTCGGTCGTGAAGCAGATCCCGCCGAAGGAGATGTTGCGGGAGAGGCCGAGCGGGAACCGCTGGAGCCCGGCGTCGTTCGTCACGACGCGGAACTCGAGCATGCGCCCCGGGGACGCGTCCACCGCAGGGAATTCGGTTCGCTCTTTCAGTCCGGAGATGCGAGTCGCGATCACGTGAGGTCTTCCTTTCCGACCGCCGGGACGCGAGCCCGATGCGGCTCGCGCGGTCGAACGAGGTGCTCCCTTCGCCTTCACCGCGGGCCGTGCGACGGACCACGGCCTTTTGCGCGGAACGTCCCGAACGGCCGGATCATCGGCAGAACCGCCCGCGGGACTTGAGACTCGGCGGAGTGACGGGCCGGGAGCGGAGCTCAGGCGATCCCGAGGTCCGTCCGGTCGGAGGCGGCGAGGCGGACGCGCAGGAACGCCGCGACGGCGCCGCGCAGGAGAGCGAGATCGCTCTGGATGACGTGGATCGCCTCGGAATCGTCGACCTCTCCCGGGATCGTCTCGATCGACGAGATCGAGTCGGTGAACGTCTCGTCGCCCTGGAAGAGAGCTCGCACGCGCGAGAGCACCGCGTCGTGACCTCGCACGTAGCCGGGCACGCCGGCGTCGTCCCGCCTCCGGTCGATCACGGCGAGGAGCTCGGTGATCTGGCCGAGGGCCACGAAGGCCCGGACGACGCGGTCCTCGAGCGACTGGATGGGGGCGTTCTTGCCCATCGGACGCGAGACCTCGCTTTCGTTTCGCGACGCGGGAGCGCGGCGGCTCGGGCCGCCGCGAAGGGCCGCTCACGCTACCGCGACACTTGCCCCCCGGCAAGGGCCTGGACGCGGGCGAGGATGCGGTCCCTCGCCTCCTCGCCGAGGGCCGGGCGATCGGCGCGCACGAGGTCCTTTGCCAACTGGTCGAGTGTCGACGCCGGCCCGAGGTGCGCGCTCACGAGACGCCGGAGCGCGACCGCCATGGACTCGACGGACGAGTCGTCCACGGAGCGCCCCGGAGCGGAGGCCAAGGTGATCGCCTCCGCCGCGGAGGAGAAGGCCGCCACCGCATCGCGCAGCCGATCGCCGGACGCGACGCCGATCCCCCGCTCGGCATCGCCTCGGAGCGCCGCGAGCCTCGTTCGCGCGACATCGGAGTCCCATCCGGCGTCCACGAGGATCGACCTCGCGACCAGGTTGACGCACTCCGGTTCGAGGAAGTCGCAAAGCCGCGCGCCTTCGAGGGCGGCGTCGAGCGCTCCGGCCGGGTCGCGATCGGCGTCGACGCCGGACGGCGGGTCGAGGAGGAGAGTCGCGAGGTCGTACCAGAGGTTCTCGAGCTCGACCCTTCGCAGCCGCGAGAGCCGCTCGTTTCCCCTGTACCAGGCCCCGACCTTCCGCATCCTCGCGACGTCCGGGAGCTTCTTCAGGAGCCGAAGCTCGACGGCGCGCGCCATCTCCAGTCCCGGGTCGATCGCGAGGGCCCGATCGAGCTCCTTCTTCGCGTCGTCGTAGCGCTCCTCGTGCACCCGGATCTGGGCGAGCCCGGCGTAGGACGGGGCGAACTGCGGATCGAGCCGGAGAGCCTCGCGAAGCTCCTTCTCCGTCTCGTCGAACTTCCGCAGCCACATGAGAAGCCCACCCCTGTTGTGGTGCGCCAGCGCGGACCCCGGGTCGCGTCGGATGGCCTCGTCGGCATAGTAAAGCGCGTCGTTCAGCATCGCGGCGTCATCGACGGCCGCGTCGTGTCCGAGAGCTTCCGTCTCGAGGAGATGCGAGAGCAGGAGCGGAGGAATCGGCGATCGGGGATTGAGCGACATGTACGTCGTGTACCGGTCCTTCGCCTCGCGGAATCCGTTCGGAAGCTGCTTGTAGACGAGGCCCAGCTTCTCGTGGGCGATGTTGAAGTACGGGTCGATCTCCACCGCGCGGAGGAGCGAGTCCCGCGCGGCCTCGAGTCGCGAGATCTTCGCGTCGTCCGACGGTTCCGCCTCGACCTGGTTGAGGTGCCAGACTCCCTCCATGAAGTAGTCCGGCGCGTCACGGGGCCCGCACTTCTCGACCGCGTCGCGGGCGGCACGAGCGAGCCCGTCGTCCTTGAGCGCTGCCGCCGCGAAGCCGAGCAACCGCGCAGGCCCGCGCCGAACTTCGATCTCGATGGATTCGAGGAGGTCCGCCGCGCTCCCGGCGGGATCCCTGAGCTTGAATCGGGCATACCCTCTCCAGAAGAGCGCGGAGCGACGGACTTCGTTCCGGCGCGAACGAGCGGCCTCCTCGAAGTCGGGAACGGAGCTCGAAACGCCGGCCATGTCGCTGAACCCGATGCCCTCGGAGACGAGCGCTCGCTTGAATCGCTCGACGCCGCGAGCGAGCGTCTCCTCCCGCCGGGTCTCCTCGCGCTCGACGGCGGCCTGGCGGGACTGGTAGAGGAGAAAACCCGTCACCGGCACGAATACGACGAGCACGGCCGTCACGGCGGCGGCGATCGCGTTGCGGCGAGTGAACGCTCCCATCCTCCTCGCGACCGACGGCGGCTTCGCCTGGATCGGATCGCCGTTCAGGAACCGCCCGAGGTCGTCGGCGAAGTCCCGAGCGGTGCGATACCGCCGCTCGGGGTCCTTCTCCATCGCCTTGAGGATGACGGTCTCGATGTCGTGATGGAGCCGCGGATTCACTCGCCGCGGGCGCCGCGGCTCGCTCATCACCACGTTCTTGATGATCTCCTGCGCGGTCGAGCCCTTGTAAGGCGGGCAGAGCGTCAAGAGCTCGTAGAGCGTCGCTCCGAGCGAGTAGACGTCGGTCCGCTCGTCGATCCGGATCCTCTTCGCGAGGATCTGCTCGGGGCTCATGTACATCGGAGCGCCGATCAGCTCGCCCGGCTGAGTGAGGCTTGCGGACGACGTGTCCTTGCTGAGCCCGAAGTCCGCGACCATGAGGCGCCCGTCGCGGCGGAGAAGGAGGTTGTTGGGCTTGATGTCGCGGTGGATGATCCCTTGGCGGTGCGCGTAGTCGAGGGCGTCGGCCACCTGCGCGACGAGGGCGGTCGCCGTGTGCACGAAGTTCCGCACCTCGGGAAAGGGGCGCCCGCGAAACGTCTGGCTCGCGCGGGCGTAGATGTCGATCTTCTCGTCGTCCGGATCCGGCGGCGGCGGCGGCGGCGGCGGCGCTTTCCGGACGCCAGCCTCCCGGTCGCCGGCGGCGCGAGTCACCGCGATCGTGTCGTTCTCGCCCGTCCCTTCGTCGAGCGCCGCGCCGCCGGCCCCGTCCGGACCGCTCCTCAGCGCGTCGGAGAGATCGGTCGCGTGAATCGCGTCGCGCTCGAGTCCCCGGAGATCGGCGATGACCCGGTCGAGGGACTTTCCCTCGACGAACTCCATCGCGTAGTAGTGCGTCCCGTTCGCCTCCCCCGCCGTGTAGACGGAGACGATGTGCGGGTGGGCGAGACGCGCCGCCGCAGAGGACTCGGCGAGGAAGCGCTTGACCGCTTTCTCGTTGAGAGAGAAGTGCGGCGGCAAGATCTTGAGCGCGACGCGGCGCAGAAGCGGCTCCTGGACGGCCTCGTAGACGACGCCCATGCCGCCGCGTCCGATCTCGCGAACGAGGCGGAACTCGCCGACGCGCAGGGGGGGCGTGGTCATGATGGAGGATCGGTCCGCCGGCCGGCCCGGATGCCGCCCCGGCTCGCGCGGTGCGCGGACTGATGCCCGGTGTGTGACCCGCCTACCTTACTTCATTCACTTGCGCCGGTCAGCCGCAACCGAATTCGGACGTCGCGCCGGCACGCGACGCCCGACAGGTGTCATCGGAGGCCCGGGAAGGGCGGCGGCATCGTCGCAAGACGAGGTGAACCCGGGGTTGAAGACTCAGGCAGACGTCGGTCACTCTTCGAGCGTGATCCTCACGGCCCCGCCGATCACCCGGACGAACGGACGCGAACGGCCTCCCAGACGATCGGGCTTCGTTCCCACGAGCGTTCCGCCCTGCCCGTTGACGAGGAGGCGGAGAGTGTAGTTGCTCGCCAGGTCGCGCGTGGCCGGCAGCATTCCGGAGACGGTGAAGGTCGAGTTTCCGAGAAGCGTCTCGGGAGTCTGGTCCGCTCCGATGGCCGTGACCGGCATGGTTTCGCCCGGCAGCAGAAGACCGACGACGTGGAAGTCGCGGACGAGCGACGGATTCACGGTCGGGTCGACCGCAAGGTTCAGGATGTTGAGCGTCACCCGCGTGGGTGGCATCCCGAGAGGCACCTCGCCGATCCCGTTCGCCGTCCCGAACGTGCGCAGAAGTCCCGCCGCCGACGGGTCGGGGCTCCCCGGGAACACGAAATCGTCCCGCCGCAGCTCGACGGCGTCGAGTCCGGGCAGGCCCGAGCCGCCGAACTCTCCCCCCACGACCTGGAGGCCCGTCACCTCGTAGGGAACGGTGCGCGGGAGATCGAGCGCCTGATTCCGGACGTTGAGAGCGTCGCCCGGAAGATTCGGACGCTGGACGACGAAGAACGCCTCGGCCGTGCCGTCGTCCTGGAACCCGACGAACGGCCGGAGCCCGAGGACGTCGCGACGGCGCGAGATGACATCGAGCGTCATGGGATCCCTGAGCGACGTGATGAGGGGCACGTTCGCGGGGAACCGGTTGACGAACCGCGACGGAACGCGTCCCGGCACCTCGAGCAAGAGGACGGTGCGGCCGTCGGGGATCGTGATCGGGTTCATGATCGCCGGCCCGCCGCCCACGGGACGGAAAAACCGGAGAATCTCTTTGAGGCCCTTTCCCGGCGCGATCGCGTCGAGGTCGGCGGCGATCGAGATATTGGCGGTGACCGGCACGAACGGCCCGGGATTGTCGAGGACGACCGTGATCGAGATGAGGTCGTCGGTCGGCTTGTGGGGAAGCGCCGCGTCCGCCGCGGGCCTCACCGCGTAGAACGCCGGGACTCCCGGGTCTCCCGGGAAGCGGGGCTTCCCGTGCGCTCGGGCTTCGCGGATCTTCGTGTGGGCCCCTTCGAACGCGATGATCTCGTTGAAGTGGTTGAACGGAACGCGGACGATTCCGCCCGGCCTGAGGGCGAACGAATAGCCGAGGACCGGCCCATTCGTGTCGGTGAGGAGGCCGCAGACGTCGTTCGGCCCGGGGCCGTGCTGGGGCTCGATCGCGCTCAGGAAAAACGTGTTCCCCGGATCGGGGACGCCGGCGCCGCCGCCGAACGTGAAGAAGCGCGGAACGGCGGTGCTGCGCGAGCAAGACCCGAGGCTCGCGGGATCGGCCACCGCGATGAGGCCCACGGGGCTGAAGTCCGGATACCCCGGGTTCATCGGGTCTTCGAAGCGGACGTCTCCCCGCATGGGCCCGGGCAGCGGGCCGCCCGGCGCGAATTCTCCCACGCGGGCGCCGCAGAGAATGGCGTTCGGGTCGAAGTCGAACGGCTCGTAGCGCGTGAGGAACCGGTCCTGGCCCGTTCCGGTCAGCGCGTAGAAATAGCCGTCGAAGGACCCGTCGGTCTTCGGAACGACCTGGCCGCCGGCCGCTTCAGCCGGGCGCGCGACGGCCGCGAACACGATCGCGAGTCCGATCGACGCGAGCGCAGACCCGGGGAAAAGGCGGGAGACGGACCGTCCGCGAGCGTGCATGGTTCTCCTCATTGAGGACGATCAGCGGGCGAGACCCGGGGCCGGGGGTGAGGGCGGGGACTCCGGAGGGACGTCGCGTGATACGGCCTCACTCAAGCAAACCGTAACCACTCTGCCCACTCCGGATTATGAGGCAAGCCCGCGCACGAGTCAACGCTGCAAACGGGCGCCGGAAGGGCCGGCCGAGAGGGAAGGTGCGTCGTGGCGGGCCTCCCCGCGCCCCGTTCGCGAATCCGTGCCCGACTAGGGATCTTCCCCTCCCCCCCTCCCCCCCTCCCTCCCCTATGGCCGCGCGGGCCGGCGCGCGGCGGACGGGCTGGGCAGTCGGGATTCGGCGGAACCGACTTGGGATCGGCCCGCGCGAGAGCCGATGAAGCGGTCTCGCCCCTCGGAGCGACGGCGCGGCCCCTCGCGGCCCCCGTCGCCCCGGACGGGGCGGCGGCGTCGCGGTCGATCGGCGGCGGCGCGCGCAAGACACGATCGCCCGCGAACTCCCGCGACAGATGCGTCCGCGGCCCGAAACCTATGAGTGAGGAGGCCTCGCCAGTGAGGAACTTCCGCCCCTTCAAGCGGGGTACGTTCGGCGGAGTCGTGCAAGAGCGCCTGGACGAGCTCTCCTACAACTCCTGGGACTCGCTCTTCCTCCTGCACCGGAACGAGTCGGGCCGACGCCGCTTTCGCATCTACCCGACGGTCTGGGTCGGAACGGATCTCCTCAACCCCTCGTTCGCGAACCTCGAGCTTCTCGAGCGGTTCCTGAACCAGACGATGACTCTCGCGCTCAAGGAGCGCGGCGACGAGGAGGACGACTCGCACGAGGCGCCCCCGCCCCTCCGCGAGGTCGTCCAGGGCCTCGCGTGCAGCTACTCGGTGAAGACCGACCGCGATCTCCAGATCCTCTTCGTGATCGAGGGCGGGCACGCGCGCGTCGAGCGGTTCTACCTCGTCTCGCGCGAGGGAGAGTTCGAGGATCTCGGTCCCCGCATCGCGCCCCATCGCCGGAAACGGATCCTCGGCGTGACGTGGAACACGTACCTCCGTGCGGCCACTGCGGCCGAGCTGTCGGGCGACTACCGCTCGGCGGCCGAGGCGTACCGCGCCTGCCTCCATCTCAACAAGACGGTGCCCGAGGCCTACTTCGGGCTCGCCAACGCCCTCGCGGGACGCGGCCGCGACGCCGAGGCCGTGAAGCTCTACGACCGAGCGCTCGAGCTCCGGCCCGACTTCGCCGAGGCGCCCGACGCCTTCTACAACAAGGGCTGCTCGCTCGTGCGCCTCGGACGCTTCGACGAGGCGATCCACGGCTTCCGCCGGGCGCTCGAGATCGACCCCAACTACGCGAACGCGTGGTTCAACCTCGGCGCGATCTACCGCGCGCTCGGCCAGCCGCGGGAGTCGGTCCGCGCCTACAGGCGCTACCTCGCGATGGAGCCCGAGGCGAAGGACCGCCAGAGGGTCGAGAAGCTCCTCGAGGAGCTCGACAGCGTCTCGCGGCGCGAGCGCCGGAGGCTCGGGCCGGACGCGCGCCGGCGCCTCTCGGGCGGCTAGAGGTCTTGGACTCCCGACTTCTCCTCGACCGGCGATGAAGTCGGAGCCTTTCCTCTCCCTCCGATGACGCCTGTCGGGCGTCGCGTCGAGGCGCGACATCCGGCTTCGGTTGCGGCGGGCCGGCGTCAGGCGGCCGGCGATGCCGGAGCGTGATCGTGATAGAGTCTCCGAGCCGTTCCCGCCGAGCCACCCGCGTCCCCGAGCCCGTCGCGAGAATGACCCGAGACGCCCGTCTCCCGAACGTGAAGTCGCTCACCCTCGCGGAAGCGCGCTCGGTCTTCCCCGAGGCCTGTTCCGGGCCGACCCTCCGATCGTTCTACCGGCTCGTCCACCGCGAGGGCGTCCGGAGCTACGGCGATCTCGCGGGGCGCATCGCGCGCGACCGGATCGAGGCCCTGAGGAAGCGGTTCGACATCCGGGGACTCGACGTGATCGACGTGCGACACTCGCCGCTCGACGGGACGCGAAAGTACCTTCTCGGGCTGCCGGACGGCCTCGTCGTCGAGTCGGTGCTGATCCCGAACCGCGACCACGCGACGCTCTGCGTCTCCTCGCAGGCCGGGTGCGCCCTCGCGTGCCGCTTCTGCGCGACGGGCCGGCTCGGCCTCAGGCGGGACCTCGAGACGTGGGAGATCGTGGACCAGCTCGTCCTCGCGCGCCGGGAGAGCGGGCACCCGATCACGGACGTCGTCTTCATGGGGATGGGCGAGCCCCTCGAGAACTACGACGCGGTATTGAAGGCGGCCGACCTCTTCAACGAGCCCGACGGCGCCTGCATCTCCTACAAGAAGATCACGATCTCGACCGCCGGGGTCGTCCCCGCCATCCGCCGCTTCGCTCGGGAGCGCCGCAAGCACCGCCTGGTCTTCTCGCTCACGTCCGCGGACCCGGAGAAGCGCCGAAAGCTGATGCCGATCGGCGAAACGTACCCGCTCGAGGATCTCGTCGACGCGATCCGCGAGTACTCCGAGTCGCATGGCGGCCGCCGTTGGATCGTGCTCGAGTACGTCGCCATCCGCAACGTGAACATGGCCGACGCCGACGTAGACGCGATCCGCGACAACATCCGCGGGTTCAAGTACCTGATCGACGTGATTCCCTACAACTCGATCGGAAGCGAGCTCTCCTCCCCGTCCTGGGAGGAGGTGAAGGCGTTCACGACCCGTCTCAGGCGTCTTCAAGTCCCGGTCAAGGTGCGCTACAGCGGCGGGAAGGACATGGACTCGGGCTGCGGCCAACTCGGCGCCGAAGAGTGGAAGCGCCGCCGCATCGCGGCCGTCGCGGAATAGCGGACGCGCGCCTCGAGCCCGGTCAATCCCCGACCGCCGGGACGATGCGGGGCCAGTCGCCGCCCGACAGGGCCAGAAGCACGTCGCGACGGAAGCGCTCGACGTCGATCCCGCCGTGGTCGCGATCGAATCGCGCGAGCTTCTCGAGCGCCTTCGTCCCGAGGACGCGCACGCCGTGCGCGTTCGACTTCTGCCGGTGCACCATCGCGGCGGCCGCCTGGATGAGGCCCTGGTAGAAGAGCCTCTCGTCGCCCTCGACCGCGTTCCAGACCGTCTCCCACGCCTCGTGAGCGTCCCAATACCGCCCGGCGTTGAAGAGCGCGATGCCGTGCCGGAACTCGGCTTGGAGCGCGGCCGAAAGCGGCCCTTTCACTCGGGCGCGGCGACGGGGCGAGACTGCCCGAAGAAGGCGATCGGGTTGTCCCAGACGATCTTCCGGATGTCGCCCGTCTTCCAGCCGCGCCGCTTGAGCTCCGCCACCGTCTTCGGAACCGAGAGCGGGTCGCTCGGGCCCCAGTCGCACGACGAGTTGACCATCATGCGCTCGGTTCCGTAGCGCTCGAAGATGTTCGCGGCGCGCTCCGGCGAGAGCTTCGTGAGCGGGTAGACGGTGTGGCCGCACCACGCCCCGAAGTCGTGAGAGAGCTCGATCGTCTCCTCGGTGTTGTGGTCGAGGAGGACCTTCGTCGGATCGAACTTCATCTCCTCGAGAACCTTGATCGTGCGCTGCGTGCCCCGAAGCTTGTCGCGGTGCGGCGTGTGGACCATCACGGGCAGGTCGTGGCGGCGCGCGAGATCGAGCTGCGCGCGGATCGCGTCCTCCTCGGCGTCGGTGATCATGTCGAAGCCGACCTCGCCCACGGCGAGGACGCCGGGATTCTGGAGATAGCTCGGGATCTCCTTCAAGACCTCAGCCGCGAGCGGCTTGTTGTTCGCCTCGCGGGGATTGAGCGCGATGAGGCAGTAGTGCCGGATGCCGTACTTCGCCGCGCGCTCGCGCTCGAAGTTCATGATGTGGTCGAAGTAGTCGAGAAACGTGCCGAGCCGCTTCCGCGGCTCGCCGAGCCAGAACGACGGCTCGACGATGACCTCGATTCCCGCGAGCGCCATCCGCTCGTAGTCGTCGGTGACGCGCGAGATCATGTGTGCGTGCGGCTCGAAGATGCGCATGGAGATGATCCCTCGTCTCGCGGGCGAGCTTAACCCGGCTCATTCGCGAGGACAAGCCGTCCCTTCTCGCGCGGCCCGCGGAAGCGGCGGCGCCTCACGGCCCAAATCTCCGCACGGAGTCCTCGGAGCCGTTTCGTCCCGGGTCGGTGCGGCCGCCTCGCCTCGTGGCGTCGCGAGATCGCGCGCGCGAATAGGCGTTTCGCGTCTCGGCGGAGCCTCGGCCCGCCGCGGCCCGCGACCCGGTCGAAACGCGCGGTCCGAGGCGCTTCCGGTCTGATAACCTCTCCTCCGCGGCGCGGCCGGAACCGTGAGCGGCGAAATACGCCCTGACCCGTCCGAATACGACCGGCGCGCGAGCCACTCCCCGAGCCTCCGTCATTGCGAGCCCTCTCATGGAACCCGTGTCGGGAACTCCGGCCGAAGAGCTGCGCACCGCTCCCGTTCTCAGCGCGGCGGAGTCGGCGAGCCTCGCGCGCCTCCGCGACGAATGCCTGAGGACCCTCGCGAAACACTACCTCCGCGTCTTCGTCCTCCTCGCGATTCCGGCATTGATCCTGACGGCCGCGAGCGAAGGCGAGGCGCTGCCCGTCGTCGCTCCCGCGTTCGTGGTCCTGACCGGCCTCCTCTCGGCCGCGGTCACGGAGAAATCGCAGGCCGGAGAGCGGCTCCGGGAGCTCGACCGCTACCTCCGAGGCGAGGCGCCTCCTCCCGCGTATCGCCCTCCAGCGCCCGCGCGCGCCGCGGATGTCGCGCCCGCGGCCGCGCGCGCCGACAGGCGGGACGCCGAGCCCGCCCCGCCCCCGCTCCTCCTCCGAACGTTCTACTTCCTCGTCGCCGGTTGGTGGCTCGGGTTCGTGTGGGTCCATCTGGCCTGGCTCCTCGACTTCTTCATCCTCGGGATCCCCGCTGGACGCGCGATGGTCGAGCAACTGCCCGTCGTCATGACGCTCTCCCCGGCGCGGCCGAGCGCGCCGCTGCGACCGGCGCGCGCCCCCGTCCCCTTCCCGCTCGCCGCCGTCTGGTACCTCACCGTCGGATCCTGGCTGAGCGTCGTCGTCACCGAGTTCGGCTACCTCCTCGCGCTTCTCCTCGTGCCCAGGCGGGCCGGGATGGCCCTTCTGCGGTCCGTTCCGTACGTCCTGACGCTCCGCGCGCGCTGATCCGGGCGACGTTCGTCGCGCGGTGTGACACGAACGCACGATCCCGCCACTATTCCTCGACAAGAGACCGCCCGGAGGCCGCTACCTCCTGCTCTCTCATCCCGGTCAGCGGCGCCGACTCACTCCGGCGCCGCGCCGTCGTCCCACGCATAGCCGACGGCCCCGGGCGGTCTTCATTCCTTTCTTTGTTCGTTCGTTCGTTCGTTCACCTCCCCCTTCGTTCCTTCACTTCCCCCTTCGCCCACCTGCCTCTTCGCGCGCGCCCCGCCCGGGCTACAATGCCGCCCCTCCGCGGCGATGTTCGAAATCCGAAAGCGAATCGGCCTCGTCGCCGGTTCGGCCCTCGCCGCGGCTTCCCTCCTCGCGTCTCGGCTCGCGGCCGCATCGGACGACAGTCTTCCCACGGCGGCCGCCGTCCGCGCCGACGGCCCGATCGTCGTCGACGGCGACCTGTCCGAGCCCGCATGGGAAAAGGCCCCGCCCATCGGCGACCTCTTCCAGACCGATCCGCACCCGGGGGAGCCGGTCAGCGAGCGGACGGAAGTGCGCGTCCTCTACGACGACAAGGCGATCTACTTCGGGTTCCGCTGCTTCGACTCCGAGCCCGACAGGGTGATCGCGACCCAGATGGCGAGGAACGGCTCCACGTTTCTCGACGACCGCGTCTCCGTCATCATCGACACGTTCCGCGACCGTCGAAACGCGTTCCTCTTCCGCATCTCGGCGGGCGGCGCGCGCGAGGACGCGCTCGTCGCCGACAACGGGAGCCGCGTCGACGAAGACTGGGACGGCATCTGGTCCGGACGCACGCTGTTGACCGAGGACGGCTGGACCGCGGAGATGCGGATCCCGTTCCGCACGATTTCCTTCCGGCCGGAATCGACCGTGTGGGGCCTCAACGTCGAGCGGCTCGTCCGACGCAAGGTCGAATTCGCCCGCTGGGCCTCGCCCGTCCGCGACTTCGACTTCGACCAGGTCGCGCAGGCGGGGACGCTCGAGGGCCTCGAAGGCTTGACGGAGGCGGATCGCGGGATCGGTCTCGACGTCCGGCCCTACGGCCTCGCGCGCTGGACTCACGTCGAGAGCCGGGACGACACCGACGACGACGGACGCTTCGAGGCGGGCGGCGACGCGTTCTGGCGGATCACACCCGCGCTCACGGCGAGCCTCACCGTCAACACCGATTTCGCCGAAACCGAGGTGGACGACCGACAGGTCAATCTGACGCGGTTCCCTCTCTTTTTCCCCGAAAAGCGCGACTTCTTCCTCGAGGACGCGAGCCTCTTCGAGTTCGGGAGCCGCTCGCAAGACCTCATCCCTTTCTTCAGCCGCCGGATCGGGCTCGCCGGCGACGGACGCGTGGTGCCCATCCTCGTCGGCGGCAAGCTCGCCGGGCGCAGCGGCCCGTTCAACGTCGGGCTCCTCGACGTCCAGACGGCTCGCTCGGGCGGCATCGAAGGCCAGAACCTCGCCGCGGCCCGCGTGTCGGCGAACGTCCTCGATCAGTCGACGGTCGGCGCCATCTTGACGCGCGGCGATCCGACGGGCGAGACGGAGAACGTCCTCGCGGGGCTCGACGCCAACTACCGCATCACGGACCTCTTCGGCGACAAGAACCTCGTGGTGCGCGCCTTCGGGCTCGCGACCCATTCGACCGGCGACGCCGGCGACGACGCGGCGTTCGGCGGGTCGGTCTCGTACCCGAACGACTTCTTCGACGCCGGGCTCTCCGCCCAGGCGATCGGAAAGGACTTTGAGCCCGCGCTCGGCTTCGTTCCCCGGCGCGGCATCCGCGAGTACGAGGGCGAGTTCCGGCTGTCGCCCCGGCCCGGCGGCTTCATCCGCTCCCTCCGGCACTCGGTCGACGCCCGCCTCGTCACCGACACCGGAAACGAGATCGAGACGTCCGAAGTGGAGGTCCAGCCGGTGTCGTTCATCTTCGACAGCGGCGACGAGATCGAGCTGGGCGCGACGTACACGCATGAGACGCTGGACGAGGACTTCGACATCCAGGACGACGTCGTGATCCCCGAGGGGCAGTACGATTTCGCCGGGGGAGTGATCGAGATCGAGGGCGGCAGCAAGCGCCCGGTCGTTCCGACGGTCGCGTTCGCGGCCGGCGAGTTCTTCGACGGCACGCGCCAGGACTACTTCCTCGGGGCCGAGGTCAAGGCGTGGCGCCATCTCTTCGTCTCGTCGGAGTACGAGCGGAGCGACATCTCGCTTCCGGGAGGCGATTTCACCGTCCACGTCGCGCGTCTCCGCGCGACCGTCAACTTCACGCCGGACGTC
>Ga0187892_10002177_pt1 | contig 40971 bp, 50 predicted proteins | sample MA1701073metaG_FD_139345 | JGI IMG/M metagenome (GOLD analysis project Ga0187892, IMG submission 139345) | Bio-ooze microbial communities from a basaltic lava cave in the Kipuka Kanohina Cave System on the Island of Hawaii, USA - MA170107-3 metaG ... | reverse complement strand
TCGACGATTTCGTTTCCCACTACAACCATCACTGCCATCCGTTCGTCTGGACCGCCACGGCCGATTCGATCCTTGAGAAAATCGAGCGACTTTGTAAAGCTATCGCCGGGACATCGCACTAGACGGCAAGATCGTGAAAGTGCGGTGGGAATTTCCTACCATGGAGGTATGAGAGTCGTCCTGTCGAGGAAAGGACACGCCCCGACTGACGAGCTGGTGCGCAAACTGCGCGGTCGGAGTGGGCTTTGAACAAACTGAATTCGCCAGAATTCACACAATGATTACCTTCAAGATCGAAGTCGAGCGAGAAGAAGATGGCCGCTGGCTGGCTGAAGTCGTCGAGCTGCCAGGGGTCATGGCGTATGGCGACGGCCAGACGGCTGCCGTCTCGAGGGTCCAGGCCCTGGGACTCCGGGTGATCGCTGAGCGTCTCGAGCACGGTGAGGCGGGGCCAGACTTTGACGCCGCGTGAGCGCCTCGATGAGAGCCCGGATCGCCAAACGAACAGGATTGACGCCTGATGACTTCCAGGTTTGGTCTCTTCCAGAGCATCCAAGGCAGCGCGGGGCGGCGGGAATTCGCTAGAATTCACCTATGAGCCTAGACGACCTCTATCGCGAGATCATCCTCGACCACTACGCGCACCCGCGCAACCGCGGCAAGCTCGACCCCGCCGACATCAGCGTTGAAGGGGCCAACCCCCTCTGCGGAGACGAGCTGTCGCTGTCCGCGCGCGTCGAGGACGGCGTAATCCAGGAGGTGCGCTTCGAGGGGCGCGGCTGCTCCATCAGCCAGGCGTCCGCTTCCATGATGACCGAGGAGATGAAGGGCAAGCCGCTCGGCGAGGCGCGGGCGCTGGTGGAGCAGTTCAAGGCGATGATGCACGGCCAGCCCTCCACGCTGGAGGGCTCCGACCTGGCCGCCCTCCAGGGCGTACGCAAGTTCCCTGTGCGCGTGAAGTGCGCGACGCTGGCGTGGGTGGCCCTCGACCAGGGAGTGGAGGAGTTCAGCGCCGGCGCGCCCAGCAAGGCGCACGCGACGACGGAGGCTGGAGAGTAGCCGTGACGGAGTGGCTGACGACTGTCCGAGACCTGGCGCGGCAGCTGCGCGTCGACGCGATCCGCGCATCCACCGCGGCGGGCTCCGGGCACCCCACCTCCGCGCTCTCAGCCGCCGACCTGATGGCGGTGCTGCTCGTCCGCCACCTCCGCTACGACTTCGCCCGCCCCGACCACCCCCACAACGACCGGCTGATCTTCTCCAAGGGGCACGCCACGCCGCTGTTCTACGGGCTCCTCAAGGGCGCGGGGGCGATCACCGACGAAGAGCTGATGTCCTACCGCAAGCGCGGCAGCCTCCTCGAAGGGCACCCCACGCCGCGGCTGCGCTGGGTGGAGGTGGCCACCGGTTCGCTGGGCCAGGGGCTGCCCATCGCCGTCGGCGTCGCCCTCGCCGGCAAGTACCTGGACAAGCTGCCCTACCGCGTCTGGGTCCTCCACGGCGACAGCGAGATGGCCGAGGGTTCCGTATGGGAGGCCTTCGAGCACGCCGCCCACTACCGGCTGGACAACCTGATCACGGTCCTCGATGTCAACCGCCTCGGCCAGCGCGGCGAGACGATGGCGGGGTGGCACCTGGAGCGCTTCGCCGAGCGGGCGCAGGCCTTCGGCTGGCGCACCATCCAGATTGACGGCCACGACCCCGAGGCGATCGACCTCGCCTACACTGAGGCCGCTTCCGGCACCGGCTCGGGACAACCTGCGCTGATCATCGCCCGCACCCTCAAGGGCAAGGGCGTCTCGCTCGTCGAGAACAAGGACGGCTGGCACGGCAAGCCGCTCTCCAAGGACGAGGCAGCCAAGGCCATCCCCGAGCTGGGCGGCTCCCCCGACGGCGGGCCCGCCCCGCCCGTCAAAGTCGCCGTCGCCTCCCCGGAAAACCGCCAGCGGGCGCCGATGTCCGATCCGGGGCCCTATGCCCCGCCGCGCTGGAAGGTCGGCGACGAGGTGGCCACGCGCAAGGCCTACGGCGAGGCCCTCCGCGACCTGGGGACCGCCCGCGGCGACGTAGTGGCCCTCGACGGCGAGGTGGCTAACTCCACCTACGCCGAGGACTTCGCCAAGACCCACCCCGAGCGCTACTTCGAGATGTACATCGCCGAGCAGCAGATGGTGGCGGCCGCGGTGGGGCTGTGGTCGCGGGGGTGGACGCCCTATGCCTCGACCTTCGCCTGCTTTTTGACTCGCGCCTATGACTTCGTCCGGATGGCGGCGATTTCAGGGGCCCACCTGCGCCTCTGCGGCTCCCACGCCGGGGTGAGCATCGGGGAGGACGGCCCCTCGCAGATGGGGCTGGAGGACCTGGCGATGATGCGCGCGGTCCACGGCTCGGCGGTGCTGTATCCCTGCGACGGCAACCAGACCGCCGCCCTCGTCGCTGCCATGGCCGACTACAAGGGCATCGCCTACATCCGGACGACCCGGATGAAGACGCCGGTGCTCTACGGGGCGGACGAGGCCTTCCCCATCGGCGGCAGCCGCGTGCTGCGCCAGTCGGATGACGACCAGGTGACCCTCGTCGGGGCCGGCGTGACGGTCCACGAGGCCCTGCGCGCCGCCGACCGCCTGGCCGCCCAGGGCATCGCGGCCCGAGTGATCGACTGTTACTCGGTCAAGCCCATCGACGCCGAGACGCTGCGCACCGCCGCCCGCGCCACCGGCGGCCGCGTCGTGGTGGCCGAGGACCACTGGCCCGAAGGCGGCCTGGCCGATGCCGTTCTGGAAGTCCTGGCCGATCCCGACTTCGCCCGCACCCTGCCCACGCCACTGGCCGTCCGCCGCCTCGCCGTGCGTCGCATGCCGGGCTCGGCCAAGCCGGAAGAGCAGCTGGCTGCGGCCAGCATCGACGCCGAGCATATCGCCGAAGCCGCGGCCGCACTCGCCGCTGCCCCCGCGACGCCGGCCGCCCATCCGGTTCGCGCGGGAGCGACGCCCCCGTGACGGGCCCAAGAAGCACACACTCCCTGCCGATGAAAGAAGACGGGAGATTGGCATGGCCCTCAAGCTCTTGAAGCGCCGCTTCACTGTGGAGGAGTACGAGCGGATGGGCCAGGCCGGTATCCTCTCTGAGGATGACCGCGTCGAGCTCATCGACGGCGAGATCATCGAGCTACCGCCAATTAGCCCCCGTCACGCCGCCATCGTCAGCCGCCTCAACCACTTTCTTCATCCCGAGGTCAAACCCCGGGCCCTTGTGAGCATCCGGAATCCACTCAACGCTGATCCTTATAGTGAGCCCCAGCCTGACCTCATGCTGGTGAAGCGGCGAGACGATTACTATGCATCAGCGCATCCTAGGGGGCCGGATGTCCTGTTACTCGTCGAGGTCGCGGACACGACGCTCGAGTACGACCGCGTCGTGAAGATCCCTCTGTACGCGCGCGCCGGCATCGCAGAGGTCTGGATCATCGCGCTTCCTACGGACGAGATCGAGGTCTTCCGCCGGCCTTCCGCAGAAGGCTTCCGGAGCGTTTCGAAGGTCAGGCGCGGAGAGGTGCTCTCGGTCGAGGCGTTGCCCGGCGTCACCCTGGCGGTCGATCAGATTCTGGGTGAGGCGCCCCGTCCCGATACCGGCGCTTAGACCCAGGCGAAACAGGCCCGGATCACTACTTTTCTTGGGATCGGCTCGGCAGCTTACGCCTGGAAGGCAGGCTCACCAGGTCAACTTGGTCCCTCAGGACTCCTAATTCAGAATCTTTGTGGACAAGTGTCGCTCCCTGCAGCTTCGCGAGGGCGGCGATCAGCGCATCGGCGACCGACAGGCGGTACGACGCTTTCAGTCTGCCGGCCTGCAGCAACACTTTCTCGTCCGGGTACACCCATTCCAGGGGCCAGGCTTTCACGAGGGCCAGGAGCCGAACGGCTGTATCCTCACCTTTGGCCCGGAGGGCGGTGTAGAAGAGCTCCATTAGGGTGATCGAACAGGCAATCACCTGATGCCGCCCCGCCCGCGCCCCGCGAAGCAGGCGCTCCACCCGGTCGGCGCCGGGCTCGCCTCCCAGGAAAGCCATGATCGCCGAGGTGTCCAGGATGTATTGCTCAGCCACGCCGTCGGTCGCGCCTGCGCTCCCTCAGCAACGTCACCCGGAGACCCTTCGCGGTCCCGCGGGCGGCGGCGATGGGATCTTGTGGCAGCGGAACCACGCGAATCGTTTCTCCATCATCGATCCACTCGATGCGCATCCGAGGGGCAATCCGATGCGCGCGCCGCACCTTGGCGGGGATCACCGTTTGCCCTCGTGCCGTCACCGTGGTCTTCATCTCGCATCACCTTGATTCAGGGTACAAGTCGAAATTCAGATTTGCAAGTCGAATTATGAATTCGACATGCGCCAGGTGTGTGTGTGCGCGCGCGACCCGGAGGGCCTCCGGCGTGATCCGACGCCCTGACAGCGGTAATTCATCCATGCCCCTCGTGGGAACAAGGCGCACGGGCGCGGCCGCCGCCTGGGTCTTCCTCCAGCTCAACGGGATCCGTCTGTCCGGGGCCGCAGGATACACACGGAAGTTGGAATCCCTTGTGATCGACATCGCCCAAAGGCGCGCAGGGGAGGAGGCGGCGGCCGAGCTGCTGCGGCGGTGGGCCAGCGCCTCTACTCGAAGATCGGCCTCAGGTCGAAGGTGAAACCGGGGAGCACCGGATCGAGCGGAAGGGACTCCGCGTGCTCCCGCACCTGGAGTTCCCTGCCGGGTTCGTAGACTTCAACCGCGCGGCGCTGGGGGTCGATCAGGACAGCCAGCCGCGCAGCATTGGCGAGGTAGACGCGCATCTTCTCCCGCAGGTCGGACAGCGAGTCACTTCGGGAGCGGATCTCGAAGACGGCATCGGGACAGAGCGGCGCAAAGCCCTCGCGTTGCGCCGGCGTCAGCGCCGCCCACCTGTCGCGGCGCACCCAGGAGGCGTCGGGAGACTGCAGCGACCCATCGGAGAGCCGGAAACCCATCGAAGGGCCGAATGGCAGGCCCATGCCCTGGGCGATCGCCCAGTTGTACAGCTGAGCGCCGAGGGCGATCCGCCGGCCCGCCTCGGCGCCCGTCGGCGTCAGGATGAGCTCCCCGGATGGCGCCTGCTCGATCTCAAGGCCGGGGTTGCGCGTCGAGAGGTCCCGGATGTCCTCGTCGGTGAGCTGCGCGGGTAGCCTCAGGCTGATGGCCACTGGGCGCCTCCTCGTCCGGTGTGGTCTCATTCTACTGGTGGGCGGTATGCTGATGGGCCTCCCCTCGGGGCAGACTGTGGACCGGAGACCGGATTACTCTCGGGGAGGCCTCAGCCGTCTGATCTCTCTCTGGACGGCGAGTCCCCGGGCGGCTGCTCCTGGAGACTTCCCGAGGTGAACGTCGTGCTGATCACCCGCCTGATCCGCGCCGCCGTCGCCTTGCCGATGCCGGGGACCTGGACGAGGTCCGCTTCAGTCGCGATGGCCAGGTGCTCGATCGTCCCAAAGTGGGCGAGGAGCTGCTCGGCGCGGTAGTGTCCCACCAGGGGAAGAGCAGAGAGCACCTGCATCTGCTGGTCGTGCAGACTCCACGCCTTGCCGTAGGCCCCTGACAGCTCGCGGACAGTTAGGGCCGCGTTGGGCCCGACGGCGAGCTCGGCGCCCTGCTGCTCGCGCCGGGCGATCAGGAAGAGAAGCGCCGCGGTGTCCTCCGGCCCCTCGGTGAAGAGCGTGGGCACGCAGTAGGTGACCGTCAGGGTAGCCAGGGCGCCGCGGATGAAATTGGGATGGACGTCCCGCAGGCCATGGAGCCGCCGGCCCTCGATGACGTAGAGCGGCCGGGGATAGGCTTCCCGCAGCCGTTCTACCTGCAGGGCGAAGCGCTTGCGGATGATCGCGGTGACGAAGTCCAGGGCCGTCTTGCGCTCCACACCGACCCGCTCGCTGAGCACGTAGTCGGCGACGGGGAGGGACTGCGTCATCACCACGGCGCCCATGTCACGGAGCCGATCGGGGACGCCGGAGCGGGCCTCGCGGTGGTCGGTAAGGACCGTGATCATGAGCCGGCTCCCCCCTTCGCGCCGGGGGAGTCCCCATCCTGTTCCCCGCGGCCCTCTGCCGCCCCGCGCCTCCCCGTAGAGTTTCGTGCAGGACGCCGCGGGAGCCGCCGGACTCATCCCACTGTGACTCCTGTTCTGGGGTCCAAGTCGAATGCCACCTTGCAGGTCAAGTACCGATCTGACGTGCTGGAGAGAGGCTCAGGGCCAGAAGAGGCGGTGGAGGATCGGAACCAGAACGGCCGCAACGATGCCTCACATTGCGGTGTTGAGACGAGCCCCCAGGTTGTCCACTCGTCCCGTTCGTGCGGGCGAGCGCCTCTCGGAGCTCGGTGGCAACCTTATCGATCTTTGCATCGAGGCGAGCGAGCCTGACGTCCGCGGCCTCGGTCCCCATGGCGATCCTCCTTTTCGACTCTACCAGGACCGGGGATCGGCCGGACCGGGCAGTACTTTCGCCCGGTTCCCCGGTGCCCGTTGAGGAGACTCCCCCCGTCCTCGGGAGCGGCCACGCTATAATCCAGCCGTGGCTCTCGTCCCAATCAACCAGGATCTCATCCGTAGCCGCGCCGCCGACATCCGGTCCGAGCTTGAGCGCCTGCGCGCCTACGCGGCCCTCCCCGTAGATGTCTTCACCGCGGACCCCGACAGGGTGAGGGCCGCGCGGTACGGCCTGATCGTGCTCGTAGAGGCGGCGGCGGCGATCTGCAATCATCTTTGCGCGCGTCTGGGGCGGGCGCCCGAGAGTTACCCTGGGTGCTTTGCGACCTTGGGCGAGCTGGGCATCGTCACCGCCGAACTGGCCCCCCGCCTGGCGGCGCTGGCGCGGCTGCGAAACCTCCTGGTCCACGGATATGCACGCGTTGACGACCGGCGGCTGCACAGTCTGCTGGGAGAGGATCTGGGGGACGTGGAGGCGTTCCTGGCGGCGGTCGGCGAGCACGTACGCCGCTCGAGCGGGGAGCAGAGATGAGTGCCGTTCCGGGAGCGGTCGTGCGGCGCGAGCTGTCGCCCGAGGATCGCACACGGCGGACGAGGCGCCTCGCCGAGGTGGTGGCGCGGGAGGAGGCCGTCCTCTTCGCCTACCTCTTTGGGTCCTTCGCCGATGGCCGGGCCTTCGAGGATGTCGACATGGCGGTCTTCCTTGATCCTGAACACCGCGACGTGCTCGATTCGCTTACCGTCCACCTCGACCTGTCGGCCCGGTTCGAGGAAGCCATTGGCCTCCCGGTGGACGTGATCCTGCTGAACGAAGCCCCCCTCGGGCTGAAGGCCGCGGCACTCCGCGGGCGGCTCCTGTATTCGCGCGACGAAGCCGGGCGGGCGTCCCTGCTCGAACGGACCGGGCGGGACCTGATGGACCGGGCATTCCTGGCGCGGGAGTCCCTGAAGGACCTGCTGGCCTGAACTCTTCCCAGGCAAGGTCCTGGCGCGGGGAGGGAGGCGGCGGCCGAGCTGCGGCGGCGGTGGGCCCGCGCCTCTACTCGAAGATCGGCCGCAGGTCGAAGGTGAACCCGCGGAGCACCGGGTCGATCAGGACAGCCAGCCGCGCGCCATTGGCGAGGTAGACGCGCATCTTCTCCCGCAGGTCGGACAGCGAGTCACTTCGGGAGCGGATCTCGAAGACGGCATCGGGACAGAGGGGCGCAAAGCCCTCCCGCTGCGCCGGCGTCAGCGCCGCCCACCTGTCGCGGCGCACCCAGGAGGCGTCAGGAGACCGCAGCGACCCATCGGAGAGCCGGAAACCCGTCGAGGGACCGAATGACAGGCCCATGCCCTGGGCGACCGCCCAGTTGTAGAGCTGGGCGCCAAGGACGATCTCCCGCCGACCCGCTTCGGCGCCGGTCGGGGTCAAGATGAGCTCCCCAGACGCCGCCTGCTCGATCTGGAGGCCTGGGTTGCGCGTCGAGAGGTCCCGGATGTCCTCGTCGGTGAGCTGCGCGGGCAGTCTCAGGCTGATGGCCACTGGGCGCCTCCTCGTCCGGTGTGGTCTGATTCTAGCATCGGCCCTGGCGGCCTCCGTGTTGTGCTGCTGGTCCCCCACTGTCATCGGTAAGGCAAGGGGTGCTTTTGGGTAGCCTGGGCTCAATTCGTCTGGTGGGTGGACCACCAGATCCAGCAAGGTTGGGCGGTGTAGTGTCCCGCTGCGGCCAGCCTTGAGGTAAAGCGACAATTTACGGTAAGATGGCGTTGGAGGTTAGGATCAGTGAAGCGCTATGGAAAGAAGAAGGTAGTCTCTGGAACAGCCTTTCACGGCCCAAGCCGCCCTTCCGTGGCGACATCTGCCAGCAGGGTCACCTTTGACCGCACGCTAAAGCGGAGGATCGCCAAGAACCGGGCCGTTCTTATTGCTTTGGCCAAGTATTGATCCGCTATCTCACTACTGAACAGATCATCGATATGAACCGCCGGTTGCTTGCAGCGACCGGCGGTTTTGTTTTCGCAGTTCGAGATCGCCATCGCATTGAGTATGTTGTTGGCATAGTCCAGGACGAAGACATGTTTCCGACTCTATGGGACAAGGCGGCAATGTACCTTCACCGCATTGCGTCCAGCCAAGCGTTTGCGGATGGCAACAAACGGACAGCTCTAGAAGCGGCCGATATCTTTTTGGATCTGAACGGCTACGACTTTCAGCCTCCGGGGCCCGGCTGGACGGTGCGCTACATGCTGGCGGTCGCCCAGCACCAGAAGACCAGGCATCAGGTGAGGGACTGGCTGAGGCGGAGGAGCCGTCCTATCTGACGTAAGCGCCAACAGAGGAAAGCGACAAAGCATCATGGGGAACGACGGGAGCACGCGGGTGCAGCGCAGCGATCGGGAGGGAATACGCGGCCGATACGCCGGAGCCGTCTGGTCATCTGCGGGGGAGGGTACGCGGGGGTCACGCTGGCGCATCTGCTGCACCGCCGCCGGCTGACAGACCTCCTCGACGTGACCCTCGGAGCCCCGACCCCTACCAGGTGTGCCTCACCGAGCTGCCCGAGGTCGTCCGCGGGCTGAGCGGCGACCACTTCTCCCTGGCGTACGGCGACCTCTTTCGCGGGACCGGGGTGCGGGTCATCGAAGGGACGGCCTCTCCGTGCTCGATGATGGTCCGACACTGTCATCGGCGAGGCATGTGTGCTTTCCGGTCCCAGATGGGACCTGCAGGATACCCTCGGTGCATGACGGTCCACGAGGTCCTCCGCGCCGCCGGGGGGCGGGGTGGTGGGGGCGAAGGACCACTGGCCTGAAGGCGGCCCGGCCGACGCCGTCATGGCCCGACCCCAACTTGGCCCGACAGAACAGGCCATGACCTCCCTGCTAAGTCTGCAGATAGGCTCCTACAGCCTTCCCCGCCAATAGCCTGGCCTCCGATGGAGATGCATCACCGCTACGAGCAGGATCTGTTCGGCCTCAGCTCGGTAAATCAAGGCAAAGGGGAAACGATCCACGAGGATCCGCCGGAGGCCTCGGGAAAACGGGACACCGCTTTCGGGGTGGGTGGCGATGCGCTCGAGCGTTCGACTGATTTCTTCGATGAATTCGCGGCCAAGGCCTTCGGCTTGCCGTTCGTAGAACCTGGCAGCCGCGATGAATTCTTCTTCCGCCTCCGGGTGGAAGGAGGCACTTTTCAACGAAGCGATGCGCGGGCCTTCCGAAAGACCGTTGCTGCTCGTCTAGCTCTTACTCTCCCTGTTTGAAGTTCTCTGACGCGTCGTTGGCCTTCTTTCGCCCACAGGGCTGCACTTCCAGGCTCGCGCTTCTTGTCAAGGCTGGCGATGATACGTTGGGCCAATCGGGCGCGCTGACGTGGAGAAAGCTTCAAGGCCTCGGAGGCAAGTCTGTAGGTGACACTGCCCATAGCTTGACGGTAACACATGTCTTCGCAGCGATGTAACTGCAGACCTCCCAACCTGAAACCGGCAGGGTCTCCGGGATGAGGCGTCGGTGACGTGGTGGCCCTCGACGGCGAAGTGAACAACTCCACCTACGCCGAGGACTTCGCCAAGGCCCACCGCGAGCGCTACTTCGAGATGTACATCGCCGAGCAGCAGAGGCAGTGTTTCAAGCCCGCGGTGACACCTCTTGCGATTCTCACAATGAATGGATATCATTCACAATATGAATAGCTCGCAGAGACCGCTCCCCCGCCATTTGCAGCGGGCACTCGGCGAGCGATTGGAGATCATGCCCGCGGTGGTCGTCACCGGGGCGCGGCAGACAGGTAAGAGCACCTTGGTCCAGGTGCTGACTCCAGGGGAGCGCCGGTTCCTCTCGTTGGACGACCTCGACGTGGCGGATCTGGCCCAGCGCGACCCCGAAGCCTTGGTCGGAGGCACAACGCCCGTCACCTTGGACGAAGTGCAACGAGAGCCCGACCTGCTGTTGGCGGTGAAGCGGGCGATCGATCGCCGGCGCAGGCCAGGACAGTTCTTGCTCACCGGCTCCGCCAACCTCCTGCTGATGCGGCAGGTATCGGAGTCGCTTGCTGGACGCGCCAGCTACCTGACGCTGTGGCCGATGACCCGGCGTGAGCAGAGGGGGCTCGGTCGGTGTGGCATCTGGGAGGACCTCATCACCGCTGAAGATGACCAATGGCTCGACCTGTTCGGGGCGCAGGAGAACACGTCCGAGGACTGGCGGGTACTGGCACGGCGAGGTGGGTTTCCAACGCCTGCCGTCCACATGAAGACCCAGGCGGAGCGCGGGGTATGGTTCGAGGGCTATGTGCGGACGTATCTCGAGCGCGACCTCCAGACGCTCTCGGCCATCTCAGCGCTCCCCGACTTCCGGCGCCTCATGCGCGCCGCCTGCTTGCGGCTTGGGCAACTCGTCAATCAAACGGAGTTGGCCCGTGACGTGGCCCTGCCGCAGCCGACCGTCCATCGCTACCTTAACCTGCTGGAGATCTCCTTCCTACTCGTTCGGATCCCAGCGTATGCTGTGAACCGCACGAAGCGGCTCATCAAGGCTCCCAGGCTGTACTGGGGAGATGTCGGTTTGGCCCTTCATCTAGGGGGCTCATCCGAACCGACCGGCGCGCATCTGGAGAACATCGTGCTCCACGATCTCCTGTGCTGGCGCGACGCCCGGACGGAGCAGGCCGACATGTTCTTTTGGCGCACAACGACAGGTGAGGAAGTTGACTTCGTGATTGAGTCCGACGGGCGGCTTCTGCCGGTCGAAATCAAGGCGACGGGGCGCCCGCGCCTGGCGGATACGGCGGCGCTCCGAACCTTCCGATCCGAGTACGGCAAGGCGGCCCGCTCAGGGCTCTTGCTCCACACGGGAACGAGGTTTGAGTGGCTGACACCGGATGTCCTGGCCGTGCCATGGTGGGTGGTGTGCTGATGAGCCCTACCGAACAGGGGGACCCTCGCAGATGGGGCTGGAGGACCTGGCGATGATGCGTGCCGTCCACGGCTCGACGGTGCTGTACCCCTGCGACGGCAACCAGACCGCCGCCCTCGTCGCCGCCATGGCCGACTACAAGGGCATCGCCTACATCCGGACGACCCGGATGAAGACGCCGGTGCTCTACGGGCCGGACGAGGCGTTCCCCATCGGCGGCAGCCGCGTGCTGCGCCACTCGGACCACGACCAGGTGACCCTCATCGGCGCCGGCGTGACGGTCCACGAAGCCCTGCGCGCCGCCGCACAGGATCGGTGCTGATGGGGCCGGCCGCTTCGTCGGTACGTGCCTACCGTGTCACGGTACAGGGTGATCAGGTGCCCCACCCCGCAGTTTCTTGAGGAAATCCCTGGCGAAGGTCATAACACGGTCGGCGTCGCCGGCCGCATCTTTGGCGTCTCGGTCGGTGAAGTCCGTTTCCAGATAGAACGCCGGCCCTCGCGCCCGGGCGAGCCTAGCAGAAGCCTGCTGAAGCCACGTCAGGGTCGGCTCGTCAACCGCTGCGCCGCGCGCGCGGACCGTCCTGGCGAAGAGGGGCGCCACATCGTGCGTCTTAGGATAATCGACGCCCATCTCGATCATCAGCGCCTTCAAGGCCAGTTCGATAACTTCTTGAGCGCGCCTGACGACGAGGTTCCACACACCGCGAGAGAGGAGACGGGACAGCTCTTCCCGTATGTCGCCGGCCTCCGAGATCAGACGGTCGGCCTGCTCTCGATTCGTCATTGACCGGTCCGGCCCCGCATGAGGCGTATCACAACGCGATGATGTCGCCAGGTTTCCAGTCGGGCTTCAAGTCCCAGTACCAGGTTCCATCCTCAAGGGTAACTTTCTTCGCGCCGAGGGCGTCCAGGCTCCGCCGGAGCCGCTGCAGCGTTTCCTTCAGGAGCCGCTGGGGATCATGCAGCATCACGCCGTGATCCAGCACGTCGAGGCCTGCTCCTGTATCTTGGGCTCCCTGCTTGGTCGGTAGAGTTCCGCATGAGGTCGATCGGCACAGGTAGCCGTGACCCGTTAGCCAGCTAGGCGCGCTTCTCGATCCCAGCAACGGCCTCGGACCACTGACGCCAGCGGACGCGGCGCGCCGCCGCGTTTCCTGCGAGTTGTCACGGGAAGGATGGGGATGTTATAATGGTTATTACTGGTAATGACCAGACCCCGACACAGACATGGGACGCGCCTCCTTGACGGCGCAGGGCCCGTCCCGTTGCATCGTCAGCTCCAGGAGGCCTTGCGGCGCGAGCTGGCGTCCGGGCGCTACCGCCCCGGCGACCGCATTCCCTCGGAACGCGTGCTCTGCGAGACTTACGGGGTCAGCCGCACCACCGTCCGGCAGACAGTCAACGACCTGGTGCATGAGGGGCGGCTGGTCCGCGTCCCGGCTAAGGGAACGTTCGTTCCCCTGCGCAAGATCGAGCAGGACCTGGCCCGGGTCAGCTGGTTCTCGGAAACGGTGAAGGCGGCGGGGCGCGCGCCGAACCTGCGGCTGCTCACAGCGACGCGAATCCCCGCGGAGGAGGCGGTGCGGCTGGCTCTCGAGCTCTCGCCTGACGACGAGGTGGTGCGGCTGGATCTGATCGGGCGCGCCGATGGGGAGCCGCTCGTCCGCTACCGGATCCATCTCCCACCGCCCCTCGGCGACTCCGCTGTCGCGGCGCTGCGGCAGGCACAGAAAGAGGACGCCGTGTCCTTTCGCTTCCTGCTGCAGCACCTGCGGGATGCCCACGGCCTGCGGGTGGCCCGGGTGGTGCAGAGCCTCGAAGCCGCGGCTGCGGACGACAGCGCCGCCGCGGCGCTGGGCCTACGTCGGGGCAGTGCGGTGATGGCCAGCACCCGGACCGTCTTCACGGACGCAGACGAACCGGTGGAATACGACGAGATCGTCTTCCGCGGCGATCGTTACCGCTTCACGGTCCGTCGACCGTACCCGTTAGACTGAGCCGCCGGCGTCGGGTTTCCTCGCGCCTCAGGCGGCGGATTGAGGGGGATGGCCGGAAGGGGGAGATTGAGATGAGATTGATCGGACCGATCAAACCGATCGTGATAGTGCTGACGGCGTTGCTGCTCTCTGCGGCGCTGCTGATCCCCGCGGGCGCGCAGACGCAGACCTTGACCTTCGTGCTGGACGTCGAAGCCTTTCGCAAACTCGAGGCGGAGGCGATCGCTCAGGACCTGCGCGCGGTCGGGGCCACCGTCGAGGTGCGGGTCTGGGAACGAACCGCGCTGACGGACCGCATTCGGGCCGGCGAGCGTCAGGCGTACATGCAGGACTGGGGCAGCGCCTACTTTGACCCGTTCGACCTCGGTGTGCCCAAGCTGAAGACGAAGGACCGCGGGAACTTCTCCTTCTACAGCAACCCGGAGGTCGACCGTCTCCTGGAAGCGGGGGTGACCGGGACCGATGAGGCCAGGAGACGGGAAGCGTACTTCAAGGTGCAGGACATCATCTTCCAGGAGGCGCCGTGGATCTTCGGCTACTTCCGTGACGACACGCACGGGGCCGCCTCCGTCGTCGAGAACTGGGAACCGGCCATGGACAGCCGGATCAACCTGCACGACGTCCGTCTGGCCAGGGGAAGCGTCATCGTCGTGGCCCTGAACACCAACAGCCTGGTCTCGCTGGATCCCGCGATGCACCGGGACCGCAAGAGCGAGACGGTGATCCGCAACATGTTCGACGGGCTGGTCACCCGAACGACCAGGGACCGCGTGGTGCCGCAGCTGGCGGAGTCTTGGAGACAGACTAGCCCCACCACGTACGAGTTCACCCTGCGCCGCGGCCCGACGTTCCACAACGGGGACCCGGTCACCGCCGACGACGTCGTCTTTACCTTCGAACGCATCCTGAAGGGCGACGCCGCCGGGCTGGGTCAGCGGAAAGGCCTGCTCGGCCCATTGCAGAAGGTGGAGAAGGTCAACGAGACCACCGTGCGCTTCACCCTGGAGCAGCCTTTCCCGGTCTTCCTCCAGGCTATCGTGCACTTCCAGATCGTCCCGATGAAGTATGTCCAGCAGGTGGGGGATCGGGCATTTGCGGAGAAGCCGATCGGCGCAGGGCCCTTCCGCTTCGTCAGCGGCACGCTGGACTCGCAGATCGTGCTCCAGCGTTATGACAAGTACTATGGCGGTTCCCCGGCCTTGCCGCCTGTCGGCCCGGCGGCGGTCGCCGGGGCGGTCTTCCGGATGATGCCCGAGCCGGCGACGCGGGTCGCCGCGCTGAAGGCCGGGGAAGTCCATATCATCGAGGACGTGCCGATCGACCTGCTGGCGGATTTGGAGAGGGACCCGAAGGCGTCCGTCAAGACGACCCAGGGGACCCGCGTCTTCCTCGTGGAACTGAACACCGCCCGTCCGCCCTTCAACAACGTGAAGGTGCGCCAGGCGGTGAACTACGCGGTGAACTGGGACGCGATCCTGAAGAACGTCTACCGCGGCCACGCCCGCCGGCTGGCCACGGCCTTCCTCCCCAGCGGCTTCGGCTACAACGCGAACCTGAAGCCCTATCCGTACGATCCCGCCCGGGCCCGCGCGCTGCTGCGCGAGGCCGGCTACGCCGTGCGGTAGCGAGCGCGAAGCGGTGGGGACCCGCGCCGGTCCCCACCGCTCCTCCGGCCGATGCGCGGGCAGGTGATCCTCCGCCGGGTGCTGGCCACAGTGCCGCTGATGGCGGGGATCGCGGTCGTGGTCTTTGTGATCATGCGCCTCATCCCCGGCGACCCCGTGGACATCATCATCGGCCAGGGCGCCGCGACCTCGCAGGATGTGGAAAGGGTGCGCCAGGAGCTCCACCTGGATCGCCCACTGCCGGAGCAGCTGCTGCTTTTCCTCGCCGACCTCAGCCGCGGGGACCTGGGAGATTCGTTCGTCAAGCGCAAACCGGTGAGCCAGATCCTGCTGGAGGCGCTGCCGGCGACTATCGAGCTGGCGCTGGCCGCGATGGTTGTCGCGCTGGTCGTCGCTATTCCCCTGGGCATCCTCTCGGCGGTGCGCCAGTCCTCCTTCCTCGACCGCCTCAGCATGGCCGGCGCCTTCCTGGGGATCTCCATGCCCGCCTTCTGGCTGGGCCTCGTGGCCATCCTGCTCTTCTCGGTGCGGCTGGGGTGGTTTCCCACCTCCGGCCGGACCGGCTTCCTCTTCTTCCTGGAACCGGTAACCGGATTCGTGCTCGTCGACAGCATCCTCGCGCGCAACTGGTCCGCCCTCATCGATGCGCTGCGCCATCTCGTCCTGCCGGCCCTCACCCTCGGCGCCGGCCTGATGGCCATCATCGCCCGGGTCATGCGCGCCAGCATGGTGGAGGTGCTGCGCGAGCCCTACATTACGGTCGCCCACTCCAAGGGGCTGGCCCCGCGGGTGGTGGTCTGGCGGCACGCCCTGCACAACGCCCTCATCCCGACCATCACCGTCGTGGGGCTGCAAACCGGCGTGCTGTTGGGCGGCAACATGATCGTGGAGACCATCTTCAGCTGGCCGGGGATGGGCCGGGTGGTCGTGGACGCCATCTTCAGCCGGGACTACCCGCTGATCCAGGGGGCGGTGATGCTCTATACGTTGATCTTCGTCCTGGCCAATCTGACCGTGGACATTCTGTACACCTATCTCAATCCCAGGATCCAGCTCTAGTCGGCGGACGATGGCGCAGGCCGCGGCCCTGACCCTGCCCCCGCAGCGCTCGCCGGCGGCGGGACTGCTGGCGTTCACCCGGCGCCTGGGGCGGCATCCCACGGCCGCCGCGGGCGGGGTGGTGCTCGCCGCCGTCATCCTCGCGGCGGTGCTGGCTCCGCTGGTTGCCCCGGCCGACCCGAACGCCGCATCGCTCTCCGAGCGCCTGGCGGCGCCGGGGAGTGTGACCGCGGAGGGACGCCGGTTCGTGTTCGGGTCGGACCAGTTGGGGCGGGACATCCTCTCGCGGACCATCTACGGGGCGCGGGTCTCGCTGGCGGTGGGGGTGCTCTCGGTGGGAGCCTCGCTGGCGGTCGGGCTCCTCCTGGGCACAATGACCGGCTTCTTCCGCGGTCCCGTCGACGTCGTCGTCTCGCGTTTCGCCGACGTCCTGTTGGGCTTCCCCTATCTCATCTTTGCCATCGGGGCCATGGCGGTGATCGGCCCCGGGGTCGGTAACCTGATCATTGCGCTCGCCTTCAAGGGTTGGGTGGAATTCTTCCGCCTGGTCCGGGGCGAGACGCTGGTGCAGCAGACCCGCGAATACGTGGAGGCGGCGCGGGCCGTGGGCGCCGGAGCGCCGCGGATCATCCGCCGCCACATCGTCCCCAACATCATCCACACCAGCTTGGTGCTGGCGACGCTGCGGATCGGTTACTTCATCGTCCTGGAGGCTTCCCTCTCCTTCCTCGGGCTGGGAGTGCCGCCGCGCCTTCCGGCCTGGGGCTCCATGGTGGCCGACGGCAGAGAGGTCCTGCTGACAGCCTGGTGGGTCTCCACCCTCCCCGGGCTGGCGATCGTGGCGCTCGTCCTGGCGATCAACCTGTTCGGCGAGGGCGTGCGGGATATCCTTGATCCCCGCCTGAAGGTGGACTGATGCGGCCTCTGATCGGCATCACGGTGCACACCCGGGCCAGGCGCGCGGAGTCGCTGGCGTTCGAACTGGGGGCGGCGTGTGCGCGCGCGGTCCACGAGGCCGAGGGGGTGCCTGTGATCCTCCCGGTCCTCGACGGCGCGGTTTCGGAGATCCTGGAACGGGCGCAGGGAATCGTCCTCACCGGAGGGGGCCGGCTCCCGCCGGAGACGGCCCAGGCGGTGGGCGCGGCGACGCTGGAGAGCATCAACCCGGCGCGCTACGCCTTCGAGCGGGCCCTGACCCTTGGTGCGCTTCGCCGTGGGCTTCCCGTCCTGGGCATCTGCCGCGGCATGCAGATGCTCAACGAGGTGCTCGGCGGAACCCTTATTCGGGACATCGCCACCGACCTGCCTGGCGCGCTGCCCCATTTCCAGCGCCGCCCGGGATGGCAGCCGACGCATGAGGCGCTGATTGAACCGGGGTCCCACCTGGCGGAGTCCATTGGAGCAACTCAGGCGCGCGTGAACTCGTTTCACCGCCAGGCCGTGCTCGCGCCCGGCGATGGCCTGCGCGTGACGGCGCGGGCGACGGATGATGTGATCGAGGCGATCGAAGGGAAGGACGGCTTCGCCCTCGGCGTTCAGTTTCATCCCGAAAGGCTGGCAACCCGCGATTCCAACTGGCTGGGGCTCTTCCGGGCGCTGGTGGCCGCGGGGCGAGGACTGATGTGAGGAGGACACGATGGACCGCATGACGCTGCTCTCGCCTACCGGCCACCTGGGCTTCACGCCCATAGAGACGGGAAGCTTCTACGCGGGCGTGGCCCGCCGGCCCGACGCCCTGATCGCGGATTCGGGCAGCTGTGACATCGGTCCCTACCCGCTCGGGGCGGACGTGCAGCACAGCCCTCTCGACTGGCAGCGCCACGACCTGGAGGTCATGCTGGTCGAGTCGCGCCGGCTCGGGGTCCCCATGATCATCGGCTCCGCCGCCGATACGGGGAGCAACCGCGGCGTAGACCTCTTCGTGCGTCTGACCGAGGAGATCGCGGCCCGCCGCGCGCTCCCACCGTTTCGCCTCGCCGCCGTCTCCGCCGAGGTAGACCGCGACGACCTGCTGGCCCGGCTCCGGCACGCGAGAGTCTCCGGGCTGGCCGGGCGCCCCGACCTCACCCCCGACATCGTCGAGCGCACCGACCACATCGTGGCCATGATGGGTGTGGAGCCCATCCTGGCGGCCCTCGACGGCGGCGCGGACGTGATCATCTGCGGGAGATCCTGCGACGACGCGATCTACGCCGCCCTGCCCCTGCGCGCGGGGTTTCCCCGGGCGCAGGCTTTCTTCGCCGGCAAGATCCTGGAGTGCGCCTCCCTGTGCGCCGAGCCGTTCATGGCCAAGGAGACGGTGCTGGGGACGGTGAGCGCGGAGGGGGTGGAGTTTGAGCCCATGCACCCGCAGCAGCGCTGCACCCCGGCCTCCGTGGCCGGACACACCCTCTACGAGCGGGAGGACGCCTACGGCCACGCGCTGCCGGGCGGGGCGCTGGACCTGCGGGAATGCGTCTACGAGCAGGTGGACGAGCGGCGCACCCGGGTCCGCGGGGCCCGCTGGATCGAGCACCCCGTCTACACGGTCAAGCTCGAGGGGGCAGGCAAGGTCGGCGAGCGGGCCATCGCCTTCGTGGCCATCCGGGACCCGATGGCCATCGCCGAGTTGGAAACTGTGTTGGGGTGGGCCCGGCGGAAGGTGTGGGAGCGCCACGGCACACCAGAAAAAGGCGCCTATGAGCTCTTCCTGCACATCTACGGGCGCGACGGGGTGATGGGGGAGTGGGAGCCGCGCCGGGATTTCCGGGCACACGAGGTCGGCGTCGTCGTCGAGGCGGTGGCCCCGACCCAGGAGCAGGCTATGGACATCGCCGCCCTGGCGCAGCGCAACGTCTTCTTCGCCCGGTTCCCCGGCGCCCGGGGGACCGCCGGCGTGGCCGCCCTTCCCTTCGATGAGGTGCTGCCGGCGCGGCCGGGCTACACCTGGACGATCAACCACCTGCTGCCGCTGAGCGATCCCCTGGAGCTCTTCCCCATCCGCTACATCGACGTTGGCGCGCCCGTGCCCGCAGGAGGAAAGCACTGATGCCCAGACTCGTGGATCTGGCCACGACGATTCGCAGCAAGAACGCCGGGGTCGATCACATCACCTTTGACGTCATCTTCCCGGATCCGTCGGCCTACCGGCGGGCGGTGGAGAGCGGCGTGCTCACCCGTGAGCGCTTGGCCCGGCTGTTCAACGTCGCCCCGGAGGAGGTCACCCACCTGGTGGCCGTGGACAGCGTGGGCGCGATCAAATTCACCCTGCGCCGCGGCCGCCCCAGCGGCTCCCCCGGCGAGCGCGACGTCTTCGGCTCGCAGCAGTACCCGCCCCTCTTCGACCTAGAGATTCCCTGAACCAGCGTTCCGCGTCTTCTTCTTGCTGTCAGCTCCATCCGGGGAATGATACGTTGCGCCTCTTCCGCCGATACGTATCCTGTACGTTCAGGAGGCGGTTCCCATGCGAAAGAAGCTAACCGATGGGAGTTCCCTTCTGGTGCGTCCTGTCCGTCCGGTGAGCGCACGACGGCGGGCTGCGTTCGCCCGCGCCCTCACGGAGACGAATCGGGCCGGGAGGGACGTGCTTCGGCGGCTGGCCGATAGGTGAGCAAGGCCGTCGAGTTCCTGACAATCGAAGAAGTCGCTGACATCCACCAGGATCAGCTGAGGTCGAAGCAGCGCTGGCGCTGGCACATGAGGTTGAGCCGGTGCCGCGGGATGCAGCTCTGAGAAGCCTTGAGGCTGGCGAGCAGTCGTGAGGTCCTTCTACTCGAAGATCGACTTCAGGTCCAGAGTGAACCGAGGGAGGACCGGATCAAGCGGGAGGGACTCTGCCTCTTCCTGCACCTGGGGATCCCTGCCAGGTCCATAGACTTCCACCGCACGGCCGCACGCTCAGGGCGCGGACGCTGGTGTGGACGGGCGGCGTCCGCGTCAACGAGCGGCTGGGCACGTGGGGCTTGACGACGGGCGCCGGCGGCCGGGTGATGGTGACGCCCTATCTCGAATCGGTCGACCACCCCAACGCCTTCATCATCGGCGACGCCAGCCTGATCGTGGAGCCGGACGGCCGGCCCGTCCCCACGGCGGCCCAGTTGGCGGTGTTTCAGGCGCAGACGCTGGTGGAGGTCCTCAGGGGGCGGCTGGCCGGAGGCGGCCGGCCCGGGCCATTTCGCTTCCGGCCCATCGCCGTCGCCGTGTCCGTCGGGCCGCGCTACGCGGTCTCCCGCGCCGGGCCGCTGCGTCTGCGGGGGCTGCCGGCGCAGTGGATGAAGCGGCTGGCCCACTGGCGCTACCTGTGGACCCTGCAGGCCTGGCGGCGGATCCTCGCTGATGCCAGGCGGCGGCGGCTGACGTGATGAAGCAGGATCACGCGATCTCCCTCTGCCCCATGTGCCGCACAGCTCCCGTCTCCCGGCGCCGCCGCCCTCTCTTCGGCCTGAGAGAAGGCCCGATGCAGTGTCCGGCCTGCGGCGCCCAGTACCGGCGCGTGGCCGGGGAGCGGATCACACTCACCTGGGCCAACCCGCAGAAGGTTGTCGCGATCGGCGCCAGCGCGAACCCCATGGCCTCGCCGGCCCACGGCTTCCGAGGCTATTACCTGGACCAGGCGCTGTCGCGTGAGGAGTGGGAGCGCATCGCCGCGGGCGAGGAGGGCGACGCATTCAAGCGCTGGGCCGAGACGAGCGCCCGCTACGCGCGGGGCGAACTGCCGGTCATCGCGCCCCCAGACGGGGTGGCGCTGCGGGAAGGCGAGTCCGTCCACCACCTCACCCGCCCTGCGTGGCTCTCCCTGAGCGGCGACCCCGTAGGAGGAATGGAGCTCCAGCCCGGGACATTGGTGGTGACCAGCCGGCACCTGCTGTTCCTGACCGAGGGGCCGCCGTACTTTCTGGCCTGGTCCAGGGTGGGGCACATGACGGAGAGCCCCCGGCCGTGCTGGTGCACGAACTCGGCGCGGCGGAGCCCGTCACCTTCTACTTTCATCCTCTGGATCCGGTTTTCGGTGCCATGACGGGGGCGTGGATGCGGGCTCGCGGCCAAAAGTAGCCGCCCATCCCCTCGACCCGGCTTACGACTTCATCCGCAAGGCCGCCATCTCGGGGCGCACCTGCGCCTCTGCGGGTTCTCCCACGCCGGGGTGAGCATCGGGGAGGCCGGTCCCTCGCAGATGGGACTGGAGGACCTGGCGATGATGCGCGCCGTGCACGGCTCCACGGTGCTCTATCCTTGCGACAGCAACCAGACCGCCGCTCTCGTCGCTGCCATGGCCGACTACAAGGGTATCGCCTACATTCGCAGACCCGGATGAAGACGCCGGTGCTCTATAGGCCCAACGAGGGGTTCCCCGCCGGCGGCAGCCGCGTGCAGCGCCAGTCGGACGACGACCAGGTGACCCTCGTCGGGGATCCGATGTGTCAAATGCGTGAAGTGGGGCCGCCTGGAACCTCTCTTGTTCAGGGTGTACGCTGAGAGCCAGGGGGAATCGTGATGAAGCTGCGCGTCGTTTTGGAACCGAGTGATGAAGGCGGATTCACGGCGACTGTGCCCGCCCTTCCAGGATGCATCAGCGAGGGCGATACCCGCGAAGAGGCGCTTGCTAACATCCAAGAGGCGATCCAACTGTATCTCGAACCGGTTGATGACGATGCAGCCGTTTCAGCGGATGCCGAGGTCGTTGAGATCGCGGTGTGACGAAAGTCCCGACCCTGAACTACGATCAAGTGGTTCGGGCCCTCCAGCGGGATGGCTGGGTCCTGGTTCGACAGCGCGGCAGTCACATTCGACTACAGAAGCACACACCGGACGAAACGCTGAAGCTGATCGTGCCCGCCCACCGGCCAATCAAGCGATCAACACTGTCACACATCTTGAAGCAGGCACGGCTCACAGTCGTTGAGTTTCAACGACTTCTGTGAACCGATCCGCCCAAAGCGTTATGATCCCGTGTGGGTCCGATGCGGGGATGCGAATAGGCTCTCTCTCGATAAACGAAGGTAAGGCAGTTTGCTGCGGCGATCGTTTGGGCGAGCAGGTCTTTCTTGGGAGGTCTACCGTTCAGGAGCAATGTGGTGCCGTCGTAGGAGCCGTGGCGACCGCTTCTCTGCATTCATTCCCAGTCTCAAGGCCTCAAGCCTTGTTCTGAGAGAGAAGAGCCGAACCAATCTGGAACTTTCGTAAACGACCTGATCCACTCGTGGGCCGGCCACGCTATGGGAAACAAAGATGAGACCGAAGAGCACGAATGCCTCATCGATTAGCACCCGATCGATTTCTCGCTGAACAGACTGCCCCCGGGACGCCTAGCCTTGTGAGAAAGCACGTTCAGTGATACGTTTGGATGTACCGTTGGAGGTGAGACCATGCCGAAGCTCCCAGAGGTCATTCCCGTCACCGACCTGCGCCAGGACGCCGCCGCCGCTCTCAGGAAGGTACGTTCGTCGAAGCAACCCCTCGTCATCACCCAGCGGGGCAGAGCCACAGCGGTCATGCTCAGTATCGAGGCTTTCGAGCAAGGTGAACATGAGCGACAACTCCTCCGCCTCCTGGCCCGCGGTGAGCGCGAGATCGCGGCAGGGCGAGGCCATGACCTCGAAGCTGTGCTCCGAGAGGCAGATGATCTTCTCGCACAAGAGTCCTAGTGCGGATCCGCTTCACTCCGTCCGGCCGGTCTCAATTCCTCGCCGCTTTGGCGTTCATCAGACGGGGCGACCCCGCTGCCGCAGCGAGATTCAGGCGACGGGCGGAGATTGTCCTGAGGAGACTGCTGCGCTTCCCTGGGTCCGGTCGGGCCCTGCCGGAGTTCCCTGAACTCCCCTACCGCGAAGTTCTGGTCGGGCGGTACCGCTTCTTCTACCGAACCGAGGGAAGAACTGTCTGGATCGTGGCTGTCTGGCACGGCGCGCAGATACCAAGGGAGCCAATGGGATGATGTGCAGCCTACTCTGGCCTGCAGCCGCCGGCGGGCGTTCGGGCTGCCGCCGGCCAGAAGGTGTCCGTTGACCTAGTCCGGCGGGGAGTGCTCAGGCGGCTGCCCCTCGGGACGGCGTCCTGCATTGAAGCGGTGCTCAGGACCCGCTTCGGTAAAGAGCGTGGGAACGGAGTAGGTGACCGTGAGGGTGGCCAGGGCGCCGCGGATGAAGTTGGGGTGGACGTCCCGTAAGCCGTAGAGGCGCCAGCCTTCGATGACGTAGACCGGCCGGGCGTAGGCTTCCCGGAGCCGTTCCACCTGCAGGGAGAAGCGCTTGCGGATGATCGCGGTGACAAAGTCCAGGGCCGTCTTGCGCTCCACGCCGACCCGATCGCTCAGCACGTAGTCTGCGACGTCGAGGGTCTGCTCCAGCACCAGGGCGCCCAGCGCGCGCAGCCGCTCGGGGACCCCGGAGCGAGCTTCGCGGTGGTCGGTCAGGACGGTGATCACCAGCCGGCTCCTTCGCCCCGCGCGAATTCCCATCCTGTTGCGAGCGGCTCCGAAGACCAGGTGGCCCCGGAGGGGACTTGGACCGCGTTTACCTCGTCATGGTGCGGGGTGAGGAAGTCCTGATCGAGGTGCCTTGACCCCTCCGCGGGCTCTCCAAAGAGGATCGCGAATTCAGTCTTCCTTGTGTGAGCCCCGGGCGAGCCGGCGGGCGAGATCGACCAGCACCCGCAGGTCGTCGAGGCCAGAAAGTCCTTGACGCCGTTCGGGAATTCTGTCATTTTGTCCTTGACAGCGTAAAGGGAACCGGGGAGCATGGACATCAAGGACCTTGCAAAGGCGGCAAGAGAGCAAGGGTGGCGCGTCGAGCGCACCAAGAGGATGCACTGGAGGTTCGTCCCAGGGAACCCGGCGATGCGCATCTGCATCTTCTCCGGGACGCCATCAGACCGGCGCGCCATCCACAACTTTCTGGCCGACCTGCGGCGGTCCGGATTCAAGTGGCCATGGCCACCACCGAAAGGAGAAGGATCAGCGTGACGGATTGGAGCGTGTATGTTCAGGTCGCCCACGACCTTGAGCTGGCCGTAGTGGATGACGTTGCGGACGAACTGGTCGACCTGCTGCGCCCTCACTCCGGCAGCGTTAGCTACGACGCTCAGGTCATTGCCGGCCGGTTCGATGTGCGCGCCGCGGATCCCGAGACCGCGTTGGTGAAGGCGCATCGGGTGTTCGCCATGGCGCTGCGGAAGGCGAAGTTTCCCGGGGATCCTCGGGTCATCGCCGCAGAGCTGGAAACCGTCGAGGACCAGGACCGGCGGCTTGCCGAGTCCAACGTGCCGGCCCTAGTTGGCGTCAAGGAAGCCGCCAGCGCGCTGGGTGTTTCGAAGCAGCGGGTGTCCGAGCTCTCCAGGCAGCCGTCGTTTCCGCATCCGCTCGCTGACCTGGCTGCCGGACCCGTGTGGGATCGGCACGCGATCGCGCGTTACCTTGAGCGGTGGCCGCGAAAACGCACCGGCCGGCCCGCTAAGCACGCCGTCAGCTTCGCGGAGCGCCCGGGCCGCTAAGCCGCCCATCGTCACTCCTCGAGGAGGGTGGCCAACATCATGGTCATCCTCCTCGACTTCTTCTTCCTCATCTTCATGCTGGTTCTCATCAATCTGCTAGTGCTGCTCTTTATCTTCCTGATGATGATCATCGCCATGATCATCGGCACGACCATCATCATCAGCTCTTGGAACTCAATTTGCGCTTGGTCCGTAGATTTCCACGGCGCGGCTCTGTGGGTCAATCAGCACGGCCGCCACCATCCGGGTCCCCGTGTTGTTCCCGTTCTATTCCATGCGTGATGATTACCTTGAAGAGCGTTAGTGTGGCTGTGGCGGGCAGCATCATGACCTTCCTGGAGCCCTCGGAGTATTGAGCGCATGAGCGTCAACCCCTGGCTGATCTGCGGGCACGCATCATCCAGGAAGCGCGAGGGCGTCCTGTCTGGTTCTATCCAACGTCGAATGGCTGTGCGGGTTGGGACGGTACCGGGCAAATCTTCTGCAGCCTGGTTCCGGCGTCGCGGGGCGGCCATGGGTCGCGGTATGAAGTCAGGGGCAGCGTGCGTTTCCTCTATGACCATCTGTTCCGGCGTGGGTTCGGGAACGCGCATCTGACTGATGCTGTGAAATTCAGAGCCGCGAATGCCGACGCTCGTACCCTGTTGCGCGATTCGGAGGTGCTGACCCGGAATAGGGCGTGGCTCCTCGAAGAAGTGCAGATAGTTCAGCCCGACCTAATCGTGGCGATGGGGCAGCAAGCGTTTGTACTCTTGCAGCAGTGGCTGCCCCATCATCATCGGCTGCGGCGCATTCCGCACTACAGTTGGGCTTATCGCTGGAAGGGGAAGGCAGCAGCCCACTTTGACGATGCCATGGCTGCCCTGGCCCAATGACGGACGCGGCCTCATGAAGCGGCACCGGCGGCGGCTCATAAAGCGGGCAAGAAGAAGGCACCAAGGGTAGACCGGCACCGGCGACTTGAGAGGGAGAGGAGCACCTGATTGTCCAGCGCCTGCTCCGCCACCAGCTTCTTCGGGCGGCGGTTTTCGTCTTCGAGTTGCCGGAGTCGCCGCGCTTCGCTCACGCCCATCCCGCCGACCTTCGCCTTCCAGCAGTAGTAGGTCTTCGGTTTCGGCGTGAGTCGTTCTCCCACGGTGACGATCGTGCACGGGGGCCCGCGTCTGCTCCCGGCTTCGACGCGCAACTCGCATCCTCTGTGGAGCGCAGGCTGCAGCAAGGCGGGGTGGAGGTCCTGACCGGGACGCGGGTGGCGGAGGTCGGGGAGGATCAGGTCGTGCTGCACGACGGCCGCACGCTCAGGGCGCGGACGCTGGTGTGGACGGGCGGCGTCCGCGTCAACGAGCGACTGGGCACGTGGGGCCTGACGACGGGCGCCGGCGGACGGGTGATGGTGACGCCCTATCTCGAATCGGTGGACCACCCCAACGTCTTCATCATCGGCGACGCCAGCCTGGATCGTGGAGCCGGACGGCCGGCCGGTCCCCACGACGGCCCAGTTGGCGGTGTTCCAGGCGCAGACGCTGGTGGAGGTCCTCAGGGGGCGGCTGGCCGGAGGCGGCCGGCCCGGGCCATTTCGCTTTCGGCCCATCGCCGTCGCCGTGTCCGTCGGGCCGCGCTAAGCGGTCTCCCGCGCCGGGCCGCTGCGTCTGCGGGGGCTGCCGGCGCAGTGGATGAAGCGGCTGGCCCACTGGCGTTACCTGTGGACCCTGCGGGCCTGGCGGCGGATCCTCGCTGATGCCAGGCGGCGGCGGCTGGCATGATGAGGCAGGATCACGCGATCTCGCTGTGCCCCATGTGCCGCATGGCTCCCATCTCCCGGCGGCACCGCCCTCTCTTCGGCCTGAGGGAGGGCCCGATGCAGTGTCCCGCCCTGCGGCGCTCAATACCGGCGCGTGGCCGGTGAGCGGATCACGCTCACCTGGGCCAACCCGCAGAAGGTCGTCGCGATCGGCGCCAGCGCGAACCCCATGGCCCCGCCGGCATTCGGCTTTCGCGGCTATTACCTGGACCAGGCGTTGCCGCGTGAGGAGTGGGAGCGCATCGCCGCGGGCGAGGAGAGCGACGCGTTCAAACGCTGGGCCGAGATGAGCGCCCGCTTCGCGCGGGGGGAGCTGCCGGTGATCGCGCCCCCAGACGGGGTGGCGCTGCAGGAGGGGGAGTCCGTCCACCACCTCACCCGCCCTGCGTGGCTCTCCCTGAGCGGCGACCCCATCGGGGGGATGGAGCTCCAGCCCGGGACATTGGTGGTGACCAGCCGGCGCCTGCTGTTCCTGACCGATGGGCCGCCGTACTTTCTGGCCTGGTCCAGGGTGGGGCACCTGACGGAGAGCCCTCCGGCCGTGCTGGTCCATGAGCTCGGGACGGCGGAGCCAATGGTCTTCTACCTTCATCCTCTGGACCCGGCTTACGGCGCCATGACGGGGGCGTGGATGCGTGTCCGAAGCCAAACGTAGAGAGACGGGGGTCCCACGCGAAGCCGCCGACGCGTTTAAGTCTCCTTCTTCCGAAGCCTTTTGAGCAAGTCGTTCCCGAAGTTCATCACGCGGGTCGCGTCACCAGCAGCTTCCTCTGCGTCTTGCTCGCCGAAATCCGTTTCCAGGTAGAACGCCGGCCCGCGCCGTCGAGCCAGCCTGGCTGACGCCTGCTGCAGCCACTCCAGGATCTCCTCGTCCACCCACGTGCCACGGGCCCGGACCGTGGCGGCGAAGAGCGGCGCGACATCGTGCACTTTGGGATAATCGATGCCCATCTCGATCATCAAGGCCTTCAACGCCAGTTCGATAACTTCCTGAGCGCGCCTGATGGCGAGGTTCCACGCCCTGCGGGCCAACAGCCGGGGGAGCTCGTCCAGGATGGCGCTTGCTTCCATCATCAGGCGGTCAGCCTGTTCGTGATTCGTCATCAGGTAACAGGGCGCACACGAGGCTTCAAAGAGCGATGGTATCCCCAGGCTTCCAGTCGGGCTTCAGGTCCCAGTACCAGGTCCCATCGGGAAGGGTGACCTTCCTCGCGCCGAGGGCGTCCAGTCTCTGTCGAAGCTGCTTCAACGTTTCATCCAGGAGCCTCTCGGGATCGTGCAGGACGACCCCGTGGTCCAGCACGTCGAGGAGCACGCGCGGATGCTGTGCCAGCCGCTCGGGCGTGAGGAAGAGCGGCGCGGGCTCGGGGAGGAAGCCCTCGGCCTCGAGCGCCTGGTATTCAGGAGTCCGGCGCAGCGCCAGCAGGATGTCAATAAAGAGGCCGAGAGCCTCGCGGGCGTCGCCGCGGTGGACGATGAGCAGGTCGATGTCGCTGGTCGCATGCCCCGTCCCTCGCGCCACGGAGCCGAACAGAGCCACCGCCAGCAGGTCGTCCCCCAGCCGGCCCTTGAGATCGGTGAGGAGGCGTTCGACGAGCGGACGGGCGCGCTCGACGGTCAGCGGCTGCATGACTCTTCTCCCGGTGGGCCGTTCATGCGAATATGGATTCACTCTTCCTTCTGGGAGCCCCTCGCGAGCCGTCGGGCGAGATCGATCAGCACCCGCAGGTCGTCGGCGCCGAGTGTCGATGCCGTTTGCGCGAGTTCTTTGAGGAGTGCCTCCGGCGCCCCTTCCTCTCCCGGCTGCCGTCGGCTCAGCGCCTCGATTCGCGCCTGGGGCGACGCGAGCCGAATTGCCCCCGACGATGGGAACTCGGATGCGCCGCCGGGGTGTTCGTGCATGGAGGCCTGATAGACCCGCTTCCGCAAGAGCCCGCGGCCGGTGGCCGAGAATTCTTCAATCTGGCGTAGCAGGTCGCTCGGGAGCATCTCCAGGGCGGTCGCCAGTTTGACCAGGACGTCGGTGGAGGGGCGCTTCAGACCGCGCTCCACCTCCGACAGATAGGAATAGGAGACTCCCGAAGCCCGGGACAGGTCCTCCCGAGAGAGGCCCCGGCGCTCCCGAAGCCGTTCGATGGCCTTTCCATAGTCCAGCAAGTCCTTCATCGTTGCCACTTTCAGGCCGGTTCTAGGCCGGAATCCTCCTACGCTTTAGCGTTGACAGCCTACGCAAAAGCATGATACGCTCCGCTCCAGCGATATGGAAGGGGGAGCCGGTTCCATGGGAATCTCAGGGCCAGAGGCACTCGTTCGCAACCTCCTGTCGGGGTCCGGTATTCGCTATAGCGGAGCTGAGACCTTCGGTGGGATGACGCTGATTCCGCTCTTCCTCGAAGACCGGCCAGGGGAGCGCGCCTATCTTCTCTTCGAAGAGGCGCGTGCTGCGGGGACCGTGGTCATCGACGAGGTCGGCGGCGGGGTCGTAGCCCGGTTGCTCGTCCACAATCTCGGCGAGCGCCCCGTGCTGCTGATCGACGGGGAGCAGCTGGTCGGCGCGAAGCAGAACCGCATCCTGAACACCACCATCCTGGTGGGCGCCCGGTCGAAACTGGAGATCCCCGTCGCCTGCGTCGAGCAGGGGCGGTGGGGGAGGAGCCTGGGCGCGATGGCCCCGGCTGAGCACCTCTTCCCGGAGGCGCGCCGGGCCAAGGCGGAAGCGGTGACGCGGTCGGTCCGGCTCTCCGGCGTCTACGAGGCCGACCAGTCGCTCGTCTGGGAGAAGGTGGCGCACAGGCTCCGGACCGTTGGGGTCCAGTCCCCCACGAGCGCCATTGTGGACGCCTACCGCCGCCGCGGCGCGGACCTGGAGGCCTACGCCGGGGCGTTCGCCTGGCGCGACGGCCAGGCCGGCGTCATCTGCGGGATGGGCGGCGCGGTCGCCTGCACCGACCTGTTCGACCACCCGGAGACCCTGCGCCGCCTCTACCCCCGCCTGGTCCGGTCTTACGCCCTGGACGCGTTGGGCATTGAGAAAGGTGAGATGGACTCAACCACCGGACAGCGGTTCCTCGAGGCCGCCAGCCGCGCAATGATGACCGTCCACCCGGCGGTCGGCTTGGGCGAGGAGGTCCGCCTGACCGGCGAGGGCGTCACGGGCTCGGCCCTGGTGGCTGAGGGGCGCGTGATGCACCTGGCCCTCTTTCCGGCGGCACCAGGCCCGGCATCCGAACCGAACGCGCCCCCGTCCCGGAGGCGGCGATCCCACTAAATGCCGCCCGCGCCGGAGGAACAGGCCGTCAGCGGCCCGGCAGGCAATCCGAAGGTGAGGTGAGGAGGGTGAGCGCGCTGGAGCTCGGCTTTGCCGTGGCACTCGCCGTCGCCGTCGTGATCCTGGCGGCGGCGCTGCTCCGCAGCAGGCCGTCCCCCGATCTGGTGGCCAGGGCCATCCAGGCGTCGACCGACGTGGGCGGCCTCCGCACCCGGATCCCGAAACTCGCCCGCCGGACAGCAGCTGGCTGCTCAGCCATGGCGGATAAGTATCTTCCACAGCACTTCGGGGCTACAGTCACATCGAAACCCGAGAGGAAAAGTTGTTGATTAATGGTAACTTTCCACCACAATTCACAGATTTCACTTGCGTATCTACCAGAATGAGCATTCGCCTCGAGTGAACCCTTTTCGGTCCTCTGCGGTGGGAAGGGGAGAGGAGAATGGACTGGTTGATCTTCAGTTTGGTGATTCTGGTGGCCCTCATCTGGCTCATAAGACGCTTCGCTTCGCTCCAGGCAGACCGAACAACAGATGTGCAGGGATCCCAGTTCTCCATCTCCGTCAGCACCAGGCTCTCCGGCGACAAGCCCTATGATCTCGGCGAACCCATCCTCAATGCAGGAGGCGGCTGGATTCTGAATCCGAGGGCGACTCTGCCTTTAACCGTCCAGGGTGTAGGGGGCAGTGAGGTTCGGGAGCTCAAGCGATATCTCAACGAGGGGTTGGTGGGGGGCCACTACAAAGCATCTCAAGCCATCACCCCTATCGTTGCTCGGACTAACCTCCGTTGTGCGGAGATCGACCAGTACATCGCTCGATTCAAGCCAGTCTATGTAGAGAGGATCGAAGAATTGAAACGCAGCTCGTCAGAATGGGCGCAGGCCTCGGAGAGAGACAGAGAAGATCTGCTTGCGTCCTTCAGGACGAAAGCCCTGAGTGCACTGGATGTCAGGCCATATTGCGACCTGGAAGTCTTGTTTGAACTGGAACCCAAGGACGTCACGCTCGACGACGCCCTGATTGACCGCTACGGCTTTGAGCAGGTTCAGCTTTACCTCCGGTACGCGGTGGACCTACAAAGGGTCCGCGTGATCCCCGCCGACCATCGCGACCGGGAGGGCCTGGAAGATCTTGTTCAGCATGGCTTGGCTCGTCGCGGGGCAGACATTCCTCTCTTGGACATTCTTTCCGCACTAAAGCTTCAAGATCTTAACAAGATGCTCACGGACGCAGGCGAGAAGACCGTCTCGCGCAAGGCGAAAGCGATCGACATCCTGAAAGATCAGGCCAACGTCAAAACAAAGCTAGACGAAATGATGGCATTTCGGGAGCTGTTTCAGCTCTTCCCCCTTCCGCCCCAATTCGCAGGTGTCGACCTTCAGCAAGTTGCCAGCGCATGGCGCTATGCCGATGAGATCGCTGAGTTGATGACGCACACGTACATGATGGCCGGTTACGCCACTAGAGATCGAGACAGATACAAGGGAGAACGATCAGTTCTTGGCATCAAGAAATGGCAACTGCTTCCGGCGCAGGACTCCTGTCCCTATTGCCAGCGTGAAGGTCAGAAGACGTATGTAAGGATGCCTACAACTCCTCTGCACATCGGCTGTCGGTGTACCGTTTCCCCTGTCCTTTGAGGCTGACAATGAGGCGAAACACCAGTGAAACCGCAGACCGGGAAGGCGAGCACCGAGATCTTTCATTACTCGGCTGGCAGCCTCTCTGCTAGATGAGTACAGAGCCTAGGTTCCTCTTGTTCTCGGATCTTCACTTGGAGACGCCGTTTGCATGGGCTGACTCGGGACTTGCACGCAGGCGGAGGCAGGGGCTCCGGGAAGTGCTCGAACGGATCGCCGACTTGGCTCTCAGTGAAAATCCCGACGCTGTCCTGTGTGGAGGCGACCTATTCGAGCACGACCGGATCTCGCCGGACACCATGGAGTTCCTCCGTACCATTCTCAACCGACTTAGTCCGATCCCAATCTATGTGGCCCCCGGTAATCATGATTGGTATGGACCTCAGTCCATATATCATCAGGTGCGATGGAGCCCAAATGTCCACGTATTCCGGGAACCCCGCCTGGAACCCGTCACGATCGAGGACGGCCTCACGCTTTGGGGCGCCGCTCATCCTGGACCCGCGCATATGCGTGGCTTCCTTGACGCTTTTCAGGTAGACCGCGCTGGGATTCATCTGGCCCTCTTCCATGGGTCAGAGCGAAGGCTGCTGCAGTACGAAGGCCAGGACAAGCAAATGCACGCGCCCTTCGACGCTGAGCAGATCGCACAGGCCGGTCTGCATCACCTCTTCCTCGGGCACTATCACGTTCCCCGTGACGGAGAGCGGTACACATACCCGGGGAATCCCGACCCATTGACCTTTGGAGAGGAAGGCGAACGCGGCGTGGTTATCGCGAGCTGCTTACCCGGTGGTCTTGTGCAAAGGCAGCGCGTTCGCGTCGCCGTCAGTCAAGTAAATGACCTTGTGGTGGACGTCGCGGGAAGCGAGTCCCGGCACGAAATTCTGGCCCGAGTAAGGGAAACGCTGCAGCCCCTAACCGGCAGCGCCAGAGTGACGCTGGTAGGTGAAGTTGGACCGGCGGTTGATCTTAGGTCGGAGGACCTGAGCCTGAAAGCCCTCGCCTCCAAACTCGATGGGCTTGTCGTGCGAAGTCGCTTGCGTGTGCGCTACGAGTTCGACGCCATCGCCTCCGAGCCAACCGTGAGGGGACAGTTCGTGCGGGATGTGCGCGGGGCTGGCGGTCTGACCGACGAGGATCGTGAGCGGATCCTAATCTGCGGTCTCCGGGCCTTCGAGCACCGTGAAGACCTCGAGGTGCTCTAGGATGCGCTTCGAGTCCGTGCGGGCCTACGCCTTCGGCATGCTCAAGAACAAGACGCTCGAGTTTGCCCCGGGCATGACCGTGATCTATGGCCCCAACGAGTCAGGCAAATCGACGTGGCATGCGGCCCTCTACGCGGGGCTGTGCGGGATCCGGCGCGCACGGGGACAGCCTACGTCCGAGGAAAAGCACTTCGCAGAGCGCCATCGCCCATGGGACGACGACGCTTGGGAAGTAAGCGTCCGCTTGCGACTTGACGACGGGCGTCATGTGGAGCTGCGACACAACCTAGCCACGAAGACGGACTCCCATGCTACGGATCTCGATCTGGGCCGCGACGTCAGTCATGAGATCAGTGTGGATGGGTCAATCGACGGCGCCCGCTGGCTGGGCCTGGATCGACGGTCATTCCTGGCGGTTGCCTGTGTAGGGCAGGCGGACATCTTAGGGGTACTGGACTCCGCTGAAGACCTGCAGGAATACCTGGCCCGCGCAGCAGCGACGGCCCGCCGGGATGCCACCGCCGCTGAGGCCATCATCCGACTGGAGGACTATCGCGATGCGTACGTCGGCACCGATCGCGCTTGGACCAAACCGCTTCGTCGCGCGCAGGACGCAGTGAGGGCGGCAGAAGTTAACCTTGAGATAGCGCGAGCTGAGCACACGGCCTTCCTGGAGCTAATGGCGCGCAGAGCCACGCTAGAGGCCAGGGCCGAGGAACTGCAGGCGAAACGGCGTTTGTACGATGCGGCCGCGGCGTGGCGAGACGCGCTCGAATGGGATCTGCGCGCATCGCGGGCACGCGAGCTTTTCAGCAGGTTTCCCGACGGAGCGCCCGCGTCACTCGTTGAGGACAGTGAGCTGGCAGAGCGGGTCGCCGCCGCCATCTCGGCATGGGAAACTCGCCCGAGCGCGCCAGAGCTGCAGGGACCGTCCAGCGAGGTGCTCCAGAAGCAGATCGAGGCTCTCCCCTCCATGCCGGAGGGAGATCTCGAACCCTATCCTGATGTCACAGCAGCGCGGGGACTCTACGAGGAGGCCGACCGCAGCCTCGCGGTGCACGACAGGTCACGACCCCCGACGCCGGAGCCGCCCGGCGCGGGCGGAGCTTTCGATCAAGAGCTACGTGACCTCGCCCGCGAGCTTGAGCTCCCTGAGCCCACGGTCGATCCAGGCCTTCAATCCCGATACGAGCACGCGATCTCGCACGTCAGGCGGCTAGGGGTACGGCCCTTTCTCCCTGTCCTTGTTGTCCTGGGGTTACTGACGGCAGGCATCAGTATTGCGTTGGCCGCTTCGGGCTTCGTGCTCGCAGGGGCCCTCACTGCCGTCGCCGGCGGGGCACTGGTCGTGGCCTTGGTTGCACACGCGAACGGCACCAGAGCCCGCGGGCTCGAGGAATTACGGGCCGCCGAGAACGCTATTGGCGAGAGGCGGCATGCTGCAGCGGATGCAGCGCGCAGGAGGAATGCGGCAAGATCGCGGGCGCGGGCGCTCGGCATCCCGGCCGATCCACCACAACTCAGGAACCTGGCCGAACTCGTCGCGAGGGCGGAGCTGCAGCAGAGGGAACTCGACCGCTGGGCCACGCGACGCCAGCAGCTGCGTGATGAGCTCGACAACACCGCAGGACGCCTCGAAGCCGCCCTCAGGACGAGAGGGATCAGCGTGGGGGAAGAGGTGGAAACGGCCTGGGCCGCATATGTTGCCGAGTGCGCGGAACGCAGCCGCGTGGCGAAGGAAGCAGGGAAGCGCCTTGAACTGGCAAGCCGCCTCGCCGCCAGGGAGGCTGCAGAGGAGGCCCATTGGCGCCTCCTGGAAGCCGGGCGCGCGCTCCGTGAGGCTGCCGCTGCATGCGGCATCTTTGGAGAGGACCCCGAGGAGCTGCGCCTGCAGTCGAGTGACTGGCAAGAGCAACGCCGCTTGGCCCTTGAGGAGCATCAGGCAATGCTTCAGGCATGGGGGGAGTTGCAGGCCCTTCTGGGCGGCCGCACCCTGGAGGAACTCGTTGATGAAGCACAACGCAGGCGTGAGGCGGCGACAACCATGGCTCAGGACATCGACGTGGAACAGCTTGTGGCCCTGGCCCGGATGGGGGACCTGGACGCCGAGGTCTTGCAGGTCCGCCGCGACGGTGCACAAGCCTCTAGCGATGCAGACACCGCGCAGGGGCAGCTGCGCGAACGGTCCGAGAATCTCGCCGCAGTCAGCGTGGTTGAAGAGGAGCTGCAACGGGCGCGAGCCGAGCTGGAACGCATCTCTCGGTTGCAGCGCACACTCGACCTCACCTTGCAGTTCCTGAGGGAGGCACAGGAGCGCGCGCATCGTACGATCGCCCCCGTGCTCGCACAGTCGCTCACGCGCTTTCTTCCCGAGGTCACGGCGGGCCGGTACGCGGAAGCAGTCGTTGATCCCGAGACCCTAGAGGTGCGTATCCAAGTGCAGGACGGAACCTTGCGGCCAGCCGTTCTCCTGTCGCACGGAACGGCCGAGCAAGTATACTTCTTGCTCCGCCTGGCTCTCGCACAGCACCTCGCCCGGATTGAAGAGACCTGCCCGATGATCTTCGACGATGCGACCGCTCAGTCGGACCGGGTGAGAAAGGAGGCGATCATGAGATGCCTCCAAACAATCAGTCGGGAGCGCCAGGTCATCGTCTTTAGCCAGGAAGATGAGGTTCTGGCGTGGGCACAGCAGCATCTTGACGGCGTGCAGGACAGACTCGTGCGATTGGATGTGGGCGCTTAGCGCCGCTCCCTGGGGGGCTCACCTGACGACTGCCAGAGTGACCGAAGAGAGACTAGCCCCGAGGACATTTCGGAGGCAGCGACCCTCTTTAGGACCGCCGCATAGATCTATCTGCAGTCCCATTTCCTTGGAGAGGTTCTGGAATGGGTGGCAAAAGCTCAGAAAGAGCCTCGCGTTTGACTGATGCAACTCATTGCCGGTGCCCCAGTCTACTCCGCCACGGATCTCGTCGCGTTCCTTGCGTGCGAACACCTGACAGCGCTCGAGCGAGCGGCGACACACGGTCTGGTTGAACGCCCCAGCCGGCCGGATCCCGAACTCGAGATCATTCGCCGTCGTGGGTACCAGCGCGAGGCACGCTATCTGAGCGATTTGCGGGCCCAGGGTCTGGGAGTCGTCCTTATTGAGCCGGATGGCTATGAAGTGGAGGAAGGGAAGAGGCTGCGCGCCGCGGCCACTGCCACCGAGCGCGCTATGGCTGAAGGCGCGGAGATCATCTACCAGGCCACATTCTTCAACGGCCGATGGCGTGGCCACGCGGACTTCCTGCAACGAGTGGACTCCGCGGACCGGCCGAGCCGCTGGGGACCCTACCACTACGAGGTGGTGGACACGAAACTGGCACGGCAGGTCAAGGCCGGGGCCGTGCTGCAACTGTGCTCCTACGTCGATCTCCTCACTGTGGTCCAGGGTGTCCAGCCGGAGTACATGTACGTTGCGCTCGGAGGGTCGGCGCGGACGGTCGAAAAGCTACGCGTTGATGACTACATGGCTTACTACCGTGCTGTGAAGGCGCGGTTCGAAGCCGCCGTAGGGCCGAATGCGCCACAGCCGAGCTATCCTCCACTGTCAACCTACCCGGAACCTGTAGAGCACTGCGAGGTCTGCCGCTGGAGCGCGGAATGCCAGGCCCGGCGGCGAGACGACGATCACCTCAGCCTCGTGGCCGGCATCTCGCGCGGGCAGCGCAAGGCTCTCACGGCCCGGGGCGTAGGTACGCTTGAAGCCCTCGGTCGGCTTCCGCTGCCCATGGCGCCGCCCCTGGACGGAGTGAGCCCTACGGCGCTGCTGCGCATTCGTGAGCAGGCGCGACTGCAGCTGGAAGGGCGCATGGCAGGAAAGGTTATACACGAACTGTTGGTGCCAGCCGCTGGCGAGGCAGTTGATCCGGAACGAGGCCTGGCGACCCTTCCCGAACCGTCTACCGGCGATCTGTTTGTCGACATCGAGGGGGATCCGTACGCCTTCGAGGATGGCCTTGACTACCTGTTTGGAATTCTCGACCTCGAAGGTCACTACCGGGCTTTCTGGTCGAGGGATGAACACGATGAGATTTCCTTAGCGGGTGAGAAACGAGCATTCGAGCAGTTGATCGATCTCATTAGCGCGCGGCTGAAAGAGGACCCCAATCTTCATGTCTATCACTACGCCTCGTACGAGCCGACGGCGTTCAAGCGACTCATGGGGCGCCACGCCACCCTCGAAGATGAAGTGGATAGTCTCCTGCGCGGAGGTATCCTCGTTGACCTGCATCGCGCCGTGCGCCAGGGTCTTCGTGCCAGCGTGGAGAGCTACTCGATCAAGCGGATCGAGGCACTGTATGAGTTCACCCGCGACGTTGACCTTCGCGATGCGGGAAGCAGCATCGTCGCCTTCGAGGAATGGCTCGAACTAGGCGAGGGCGAGCGCATCGCATCCGATCATCTCGCACGGATCGAGGCATACAATCGCGATGACGTAAGAAGCAGTCAGGCCTTGCGGGACTGGCTCGAGGAGCGCAGGGCGGAACTTGCCAGGCTCACCGGCCAGCCGGTACCCCGTCCAGCAAAGCGAGGCGCTGAACCTCCTGAGGAGCTAACCGAGAGACAACGGGAGGTCGTCGAACTTGCAACGCGTCTGACCGAAGTGATTCCGGTCAACCCTGCTGATCGAACCGTCGAGCAGCAATCTCGCTGGCTCCTGGCACAGTTGCTGTCGTGGCACCGTCGGGAAGAGAAGTCAACCTGGTGGGAATTCTTCCGCCTCATGGGACTCAACGCCGACCAACTCGTCGAGGAGAGCGATGCCATTGGGCTCCTCGAGCCGGTGGGACCGATAGGTTTGCCAACCGGTCGGAAAGCTACGCGGCAGGTGTGGCGCTACCATTATCCTGATCAGGACCATGACATCGGCGCCGGGGACAAGGTCTACGATCCCGCGCTCACCAAAGTCCGACCGGAAGGCTTCCTTGACGATTGGGCAATTGGGACCGTGGTTGCAGTTGATTTCAGCGTACAGACAGTCGATGTCAATCGCCTGGCTACCGGTGACAGGCCCCATCCGACTGCACTGGTGCGCCTCGAACTCTTTTCGACGCCCGAGCAGAAAGCTTCCCTGATGAGGATCGGCGAGTGGGTGGCCGGCCACGGGTTGGAGTCCTACGAGAGCACGTATCTCGCCGGGCGCGATCTCCTGCTTCGACGGGCCCCGCGGGTTGGCCAGCTACCCGCTGATCTCCTGGTACTACCAGGCGAAAGCCCTCTTGCCGCCGCGCAGCGCATCGTGCTGGCGTTGGAACGAGGCATCCTTGCCATCCAGGGCCCACCGGGCTCGGGTAAGACCTACACGGGCGCGCGCATGATCGCCGGGCTGCTCCGGGCGGGACGGAAAGTCGGAATTTGCGCGAACAGTCACAAGGTCATAGGCCTTCTGCTCAGTCGCTCCACTCAGAGAGCGATCGACGAGGGCATGGATGTCCGCCCCATGCAGCGCGCGAATGATGACGAGGACTTCTGTGGGCACGCGGCCGTTCAGCAGGCGCGCGACAACCCGACAGTGCACACAGCCTTAACTACTGACGCGGTGAACCTAGTGGGCGGGACGTCGTGGTTGTGGTCGCGGCAGGAGATGGCGGAGGCGGTTGATGTCCTGTTTGTCGACGAGGCAGGCCAAATGTCACTGGCGAACGTTCTCGCCATTTCACAGGCGACGAAGATCCTCGTTCTCCTTGGCGATCCACAGCAACTTGAGCAGCCCCTCAAGGGCTCGCATCCTCCCGGGGCGGAGCGCTCGGCGCTAGCCCATCTGCTTGGGTCAGCAGCCACCATGCCACCCGATCTCGGGATCTTCCTCGAAAGCACATGGCGGCTGCACCCGGCCCTGTGTACGTTTACGTCTGAGACCTTCTACGATGGCCGCTTACGGCCCGAACCGCACCTCGCCCGGCAGGAGGTTCGCTCGTCCACCGTATTGAGTGGGACAGGTCTGCGGCTTATTGACCTTACACACTTTGGAAATGACATCGAGTCTATTGAAGAAGCAGAGGAAATCGCACGTCTCGCACGGGTCCTCGTCGAGCGGGGTGCGGTCTGGATCGACCAAGATGGGCAGATTAGAAGGATAGCTTGGGAGGACCTCTTGATCGTGGCCCCCTACAACGCCCAGGTAGGTGCGATCCGACGCCTATTGCCCCCACAAGCCAGGGTGGGCACGGTGGACAAGTTCCAAGGGCAGGAGGCGCCAATTAGCCTATATTCCATGGCGAGTTCCTCGCCGGAGGAGGCACCGCGAGGCATGGACTTCCTGTACAGCCGCAACCGGTTGAACGTGGCTACCTCCCGGGCGCAGTGCATTGCAGTGGTTGTCGTCTCCTCAGAGTTGCTCCGCGTCCGTGCCCGCACGCCAAAGCAGATGCGTCTAGCGAATGCGTTATGCCGCTTCTCAGAGCTCGCAAGCCCCCTCGGTCATTGATCTCGGCCGCGGATGGACGCGTGCTGAGGCTCATCCTTGATGTCTAGGGATTCGAAACGGAACGAGAGCGGCAGCAGGGGCCCGCCACCAACACCTGGGTGCGCGCCGTGAACTGTCACCGTGAGATTGGGCACCGGTGTGCCGTGACGCGCCGCCTGCGCTCCTTCTGCAAAGCCCCCTTTCTCCGGCCGCATAAGAAGTTTGCTGGCTTGTCACTACCCGACAACTTCCACTAGCGTCTTCTATGCTGGGCGAGGCAAACAACTCCACCTACGCCGAGGATTTCGCCAAGGCCCACCCCGAGCGCTACTTCGAGATGTATATCGCCGAGCAGCAGATGGTGGCCGCCGCGGTGGGCCTGTGGTCGCGAGGGTGGACCCCCTATGCCTCTACCTTCGCCTGTTTTCTGACCCGCGCCTATGACTTCGTCCGGATGGCGCGGATTTCAGGGGGAACCCCCCGTCTCTGCGGCTCCCACGCCGAGGTGAGCAGGGAAGGATGGCTCGCAGATGGGGGCTGGAGGCCTTGGCGATTAGGGGACCTAGCGCCCCCAACATCTGGGAGACCGGGAGGAACCCCCCACAACATGTTGAACACTGTCATTGAGCTGACACATGGAAGATTACTTCTGGCCCGAGACTTCCTGCTGGCTTACAAAAGACGGTAAAACAACGGCCGGAGCTCCAGGGAGCGGTGGGAGATTGAAACCATTGCTCCTGTATGTCCGCCGATCAATGACGATGAGGAGGAAAGGACTCACAGCCAGCTACAGGCTCTCGTACGTTGAAAGCGGGATCGGAGAGTTAGAGGTTCAAGGGGAATGGTGCCGTTCAAACTAATTGACCTGTTCTGCGGTGCAGGGTGTTTTTCGCTAGGTTTCTCCTCGGAATTTGATCACCCGTTCGTTTCTGTGTGGGCAAATGACGTCGATACTGCTGCTGCCGCTTCATACAAAGCCAATTTCGGACATTGTACGCCAGGTGACATTGCAGAGGTTCTGAAGGATGGCAAGACAAAGATTCCCCCTGCAGAGGTTGTCATAGGCGGGCCTCCCTGTCAGGGGTTTAGCCTGCTCAACAAGAATCGTCAGGGGGATCCGCGGAAACAGCTCTGGCGGCCTTTCTTCGAGATTGTAAAACGGTCGGGTGCGCTTATCTTTGTTATGGAGAACGTACCGCAGCTACTGGGTTCAAACGAGCATACACAAATTGTGCGCGCCGCGGAGCAACTAGGTTTTAAGGTTCGATCCCAGAAGCTTCTCGCTGCCAATTATGGCGTACCGCAGATTCGCGAGAGGGCTTTCATACTAGGTTGTCAATTCAGTGACCCAAAGCAATTTTTCCCTCCAGCAGAGACTCACTTCAACCCGTTGACAATACCTCTCCTGCTTCATTTGCCAAACGGGTTTAAACCTTGGAGGACTGTTCGTGACGCCATCGGGGACCTACCTCTGCCGGTGGGTACAGAAATCCGGCACGTAGGTCCGCCACTGAACCTTCATTTCCATCGAACCCCTACGCCGACCAGTATTGAACGTTACAAGACCATTCCGGAAGAAGGAATGAACCGCTTTGATCTGCAGCGCCTGCGAAAGGATCTTACGCCACCTTGCTGGATTCGGAAGAAGACCGGCGGCACCGATTTGTTCGGAAGATTGTGGTGGGATCGGCCAGCCTACACAATTCGCACAGAGTTCTTCAAGCCCGAGAAAGGAAGGTACCTTCATCCCGCCGAGCATCGCCCTATCACCCATCGTGAAGCTGCACGATTACAGTCCATCCCGGATCAGTTCCAATTTCGAGGTACGAAGACAGAGATTGCGCGCCAGATCGGAAATGCTGTGCCGCCTCTGCTAGCGGCCCGGGTGGCTGACTGCGTTGTCGCACTACTAGGTGGTCGAGAGGCAAAGAGCCGGAGAGGAGTCTGTGCTAAAGTCCGTTGAGACATGAGGGAAGCGGCCCCTGGCATGGTGAATGGAATTCTTGGCCGAAAGCCAAACGCCATGCGGAAGGGAGACCGCTTCCATGCCCACGGTACTG
>Ga0187892_10002176_pt1 | contig 40980 bp, 44 predicted proteins | sample MA1701073metaG_FD_139345 | JGI IMG/M metagenome (GOLD analysis project Ga0187892, IMG submission 139345) | Bio-ooze microbial communities from a basaltic lava cave in the Kipuka Kanohina Cave System on the Island of Hawaii, USA - MA170107-3 metaG ... | reverse complement strand
CGGAAAGAAGTTTCACCGGCGTGCGTGCAGGGCCGAACCCCGCCCGACTGTGAGACCGATCGCGGTTTCGATGTGAAGGCTACGCGAAGATGCACCGAGGAATCCGCCGCAGGCCGACTCGGAGGTCGGACTTCGCCATGATGAGGGGGAACCTCGCCGTCATCCGTCCCAACGATACGCAGCCCGCGGTGTCGTCGCCGCGTGCGCCCGACGGGACGATGGTGGAGCCGGGAAGCTTCGTGGCGGGATATCGCATCGTGACTGCGCTCGCCGACGGCGGCATGTCGACCGTCTACCGGGCGCTCGACACGACGCTCGGGCGCGAAGTCGCGCTGAAGGTACTGCCGGCCTCGCTGACCGCCGATCCACGCCGCGTCGCGCGCTTCCGCGCCGAGGCGCGCACGGTCGCGCGCCTCGAGCACCCGAACATCCTGCCGATCTACGGTTTCGGGGTCGATCGACGCACGCCGTGGATGGCGACGCGGCTGGTGCGCGGCGGCCACCTCGGTACGCGCCTCGCCGACGGCACGCTTTCGCGTGCGGAGCTCCTGAGAGTCCTCGCCGCGGTCGCCTCGGCGCTCGATCACGCTCACGCGAACGGCGTCGTGCACTGCGACTTGAAGCCGCAGAACGTGCTGCTCGGCGAGCTCGGCGAGGTCTACCTCGCCGACTTCGGCATCGCGCGCGAGGCGAGCGCCCCGGCGCGCGAGAACGGCCGACTCACGGGCACGCCGAGCTACATGGCGCCGGAGCTCGCGCTCGGGCTCGAGATCACCGGCAGCGCCGATCTCTATGCGCTCGGCGTGATCGCGTACCAGGCGCTGACCGGACGCCTTCCGTTCACCGCGGCATATGCGATCGACGTGCTGCTCGCGCAGGCCGAATCGCCGGTGCCGGTCGAGCCGCTCGCCGAAGCCGGCCTCGACGAGCGCGCGACCGCGATCGTGCTGCGCGCCCTCGCAAAGGAGCCCGCCGAGCGCTGGACCAGCGCGTCGCTTTTCATCGTGCGTCTCGCGGAAGTGCTGGGGATCACGCTGCCGGCGCCGGGCGACCGGCACGCGCAGTTGCGCTCGCGCGGCCGCAACTGGCTCGCGCGCTGGCGCGCGCAGCGACTCGCGTTGCGCGCGAGCGCGATCACGGCGCGCCGCCCGCGCCTGGAGACGCCCGCGCGCGCGAGGGTGCAACCGCGTCGTCGCGTTCCGTTCGCCGGCGCGGCGTTGCTCGGTGTCGCGGTCGCCGGTGCCGCGACGGCGCTGGCCTTGCGGCCGGACACACCGTCCGAACGCACCGCGGTGACGATGCGCGCGATGCCGATCGCGGCCGTCGCGCCCGCGGCGCCCGCCGCGCCCGCGGGATCACCCGCCTGGCGCCGGCGTAGCGAAGGCGTGTCCTACGACGACTTCACGCGTGGGCCCGCCGACACCGCACTGGCGCGGCTCTGGTCCGCGAGCTCGCCCGACGTGCTGCAGAGGACCGCGCTGACCGGCGGCGAGCTGATGATCACGCTGTCCGACGCACCCGGCGGTCACTACGCCGCCGTGCCGGTGCGCGACGCCGGTACGGAGCTCGAGCGCGTGACCGTGCGCGTGCGGGTCGACGGCGCGGTGCCCGCGCGTGCGAGCGCCAGCGCGGGCTTGAGGCTCACCGCCGCGGGCCGCGCCGACTGGTGGGTCGCGTGCTACCTCGTGCGTGACGCCGCCGGGCGCGTCACGCCGACCTGTCGCGACAGCAGCGGCGCGTCGCGCGTCGGCCGCCCGCTCGACGCGCGCCTGGCACACTCGCTCGGGATCGCGCCGGACCTCGCGCGCGGCAGGCTGCGCTTCGAGTCGAACGGGCGCCAGTTCGCGGAGCTGCCGCTCCCGGGTGCCGCGTCGTTCGCCGATGCGCGCTGGCAGCTCGCTGCACACGGTTGGGCGAGTGGCGGCGGTGTCGGTGCCATCGCTGCGTTCGACGAAATCGCGATCCGCTAGACGAAGCGGGCGCTCAGCCGCCCGTGCGCGCGCCGTCGCCCGCCGTCGCGCGGATCGCGGCGGCGGCAGCGGCGTGACCGCGCGTCTCGAGCCAGGCGAGCGCGGGCTCATCGTCGAGGAAGAACGCGAACTCCGCGCCGCATTCGCCGTACAGCTGCGCGTACTGCGCGCGCACGAGGTTCGCTTCGGGCATGTCCGGCATCACGACTGCCATCGAGCGCATGCCGCGAGCGACGCGCATCCTGACCGCGTCGCGGATGTGATCGCGCGTGTCGGTCCACATCAGCGGTTCGCTGCGGAACCGGATCAGCGCCGCCCAGGGCGCGCGCATCTCGAGCGTGGCGGCGTCGACGGCGCGCGAATACGCGGCTGCGGTCTGCTTGTCCCAAGGCCCCCAGCCGTCGACGACGAGCACGTCGCCGTGAACGGTGACCCTGAACCGTCCGTGCGCGTCGAACATCCGACCTCGCCCGCTGCGCGTCGCGCCCGGCCCGGCGCATTCCGTGGCGTGAGGATAGCGTCCTTCGCCTATAGCACCTAGGCTTCGCGACCTTTTCCGCAGGGAGGCAACATCGCATGCGCACGTCCCCGCTTCGCCGCACCACGCTCGCGCTGCTCGCGTGCGCGCTCGTCTCGCCGGTCCATGGCGCCGATCCCGCTGCGCCCTCCACGCTCGAGCAGCGCATCGCCGGGATCATGGGGCCGATCCTCGCCGATGGGCGCGTGCTGCGCACGCTCGAAACGCTGACGAACGATCATCCGCACCGCATGACGGGCACCGACGGTCACGCGGCGGCCGTCGAATGGGCAGCGCAGCAGTTGCGCGATGCGGGCGTGCGCGACGTCCGGCTCGAGCCGTTCACGCTGGCGAACCGCTGGCGGCCGCGCGCAGCGAGCGCCACGATGCTCGGCGCGAAACCCTACACGCTTCACGTCGCCTCCGTGCCGTGGTCGCCGTCGACGCCCGCGGAAGGCATCGAGGCGGAACTGGTGATGCTGACGCCCGACGACATGAAGGACGCCGCGAGGCTCGGCGAGCGCGTTCGCGGTCGCATCGTGCTCGCCTCGCCCCGCGCCGTGCTCGCGGAGATGGATTGCATCGGCGACGACGTGGTCGCGCGCTTCCACCGCGAGCTCGCGGCGGCCGGCGCGCGCGCCGTGCTGTTCGGCTCGATGCAGCCGAACAACGTCGTCAAGACCGTCGCCCTGCTGGCGCCGGCCGCGGGCGCGGTCGTCGGTCTCCCCGCCGCCTCGGTCGGCATGGAAGACGCGCTGATGCTACGCCGGCTCGCGATGAACGGTTCGGTGCGGGTCGCGCTCCTCCTCGACAACGAGGTCGGCGGTCCGATCGAGGTTCACAATGTGATCGCAACGCTGCCGGGCCGTGAGCACGACGGCGAATGGGTGCTCGCCGGCGCGCATCTCGACGCATGGCCCGTTGGCAGCGCCGCGAACGACAACGGCGTCGGCGTATCGGCCGTGATCGAAACCGCGCGCGCCCTCGCGAATGCCGATGCGCCGCTGCGCCGAACGGTGCGCTTCGCGCTCTGGGCCGGCGAGGAACAGGGCGTGCTCGGCTCGAGCGCGTTCGTGCGCGCCCACGCCGCGGAGCTCGACGGCCTCGCGCTCGCGATCAACCATGATCACGGCGCCGCCAAGCCGAAGGGCTGGGCGATCCCGGGTCGCGCCGATCTCGCCGCGTCGTTCGCGGCCGCGGGCAACCCCGTGTTCTTGCGCTTCGGCGCGACGACGATCGACACGACTGCGCCCGCGAGCTCCGACACCGTGTCGTTCGTGCTCGCGGGCGTGCCGGCGCTCGACCTCGCGGCCGACGTGCCCCAGCGCTTCGCCGCGCGGCGCGACGCAGCGGCGGTCGAGGTGGCCCTCACGGCTTCGAGTCAGCTCGGTTGCCTAGCCGCTGGAACGCGCGCTTCGTCAGACGCCGCTGGAGCTCGTGCGTCCGGCGTCGGCGAGCGCTTGGAGTACTACCGGGACGGCAAGACGATCACCTTGCATGTCAGGGTGGACGAGTGACGCGGATCGAGCACCGCTAGCCTCAGGGCACGTCGCGCTTCGTTTGGGGGATCGGCCTACCATCACCGAAAGGCTCTCGGGCGTGGTTGCGAAGAAGCCCACATGAGTGCGTAGCCAAGAACCCGCGGGTGCCCAATACCACGGCACTCGCGGGTTGGGCTGCACGAACTACGTCCCCGCGCAGGAAATCCGCGTCCCGCCTTGGAAACAGCTGAACTGCCAGCTGCTACCTCGACCGCCACCACCGGGCGGACCACCAGTATTTCCACCGGGGCGCGGCCGCGGATCGCCCCAGCCACCGTTGCCGTTGTAAGTCGTCAACGCATAGCCGTTCTCGGAGGCGAAGAACCCATTCCGGCTCTCATCCCACGTCCAACGAACCCAGTAGTACGCGCCCTCGCCTTCGGACTGCGTGCTCTGGATGACGACCGAATCGCCGGCGGCCATCTGTGGCGCGTGCAATCGCAGGATATTCTGAACGCGCGAATCCTGACTGTTCCCAGGGTCGCAATCACAATACGCGTAGACCGTCTCTGCGCGGGCGTCAGTCGGCAACGCGAAGATCCCCAACAGCGCAATGAAACAGAGCACCCATCTCATCCCCGATCTCTCCCATCGTTGAGTTGTGGCGTTTCACTTTCGGCGACAGCACTCCCGGAATATCCGCTCCCCTTCGGCTATCGCGGTGGCGAGTCGCACCTCTCCAAGCTCCGCTCGACGCGCAGCCATCAGGTCGAACAAAGCTGAATCACTTCGATTGGTCGCAAGCGCATACGCGTGCAGGTAGGCATACGACAGAACCGGATCGGGGCGATAGACATGCCGGTCCTCGTAGGCCCGGCTCGCCGCAGCAAGCGCTTCCACGTTGCCGCGGGCAATCTCCTGCGCCAGCAGTTCGCGACTTCGGGTTCGGTATTGCTCAAGGTCGCGCGCGTAGTTCGCGCCACTGACTTCACTGGTCGGCCATCCCTCGTCCACATACGCGATCTTGGCGGCCGGATCTCCGAATCCCGCGCCTCGCGCGAGCCAATATTTGTAGGACCCCAGCTGCTCGTTCGAAAGCGGTGCGCACCGCTTCATTCGACCGAGGAGGAACTGCGTGGAGCTCTGGTGCGACGGTCCGCCGGGGCTCGATTCGGCGGACAAGCCCGTCAACCGGGCCACCTCGGCCTGAGTACGGGGCGCGTCCAAGCACGGACGCAATCCCGCCAGGATCGCCTTGACCGCTTCGACTTCGCCGGCGTCAGCACGCGCAGCCAGCGCAACGTACTTCGCCGCGAAATCGGTCGCGTCGTAGTCGAGCGCTCGGACTGGACGCGAGGCGATCACGGGCGAACTGCGGTTCGGCGTCGACGTGTTCTCGGCGTCTTCGTCTTGCGGCTTGGACGGCGCGGTGGGTTCCGCTGCTTCGATTGCACCTGTGCTGACTGGGACCCCGTCGAGCTCAAGGTCCGCTGGCACTGGATCACGGTGCGAAATCTTCCATGCGGCAAACGCCCCGGCGATCACGAGCAGAATCCCTAGGCTCAGCACTACACGGAGGTTGGGGCGAAACACGTGTGGGCTGACGCTCATCGGTCGATCGTGGTGACTGGGTTCGGCGTCATGCTAGTAGAAGGAGAAGACGCCGGACAATCACGCGGGATTCTCCGCTAGGAGCATTCAACGGTCATTGCGGCTCGCGCCGCCCGTCTGGCGTGAGAGAACTTCGCGCCGACCCACCTGCGGCCGAGCTCTTGTTAATGAAGGAATGCCCGGGGCCGGACTCGAACCGGCAAGGCCTCGCGGCCGGCGGATTTTAAGTCCGCTGCGTTTACCGGTTTCGCCACCCGGGCGCCGGTCGCGTCACGCTAGCGGAGGTGCCGCGCCGCGCGCAATGAACGCGGCTTCGGCTTCAGGTCGCGAGCGCCGGCGGTTGCGCGATCGGCACCGCGCTCGGGCCGAGCGTGTCCATGACCCGCTTCACGCCGATCGCCTCGCCGCTGTGCGCGGCGATCGAGAGCAGCACGCGGCCGCGTTCGATCTCGGTTTCGAACATGCGCCGGAGCTCGTTCGGCACGGCGGAACCGGTGAGCGCCGACGCCCAGGCCCCGACCGCGGCGCCGACGATCGCGATCAACGCACCGCCGGCGAGCGTGATGCCCAGCGGCGGGATCGCGGCAGCCGCGAGCCCCGCGACGAGACCAGTCGTCCCGCCGAGCGCAATGCCGCGCTTCAACCCCGGCTCGAAGTCGTTCGTCTCCCCGGAATACGTGTCGGGGAGCTTCTCGAGCTCGATGTCCGAGCGCGCCGCGAGCGCGATGTGCTTGTCGGGGATGCCGAGCTTTTTGAGCTCGGCGACCGCGATCCGCGCGCTACGCGCGGAGTCGAGCGAGTAATAGAGCTTGATCATCGATCCGGACTTCCCTGTGTTCGTATGCCCGCGCCGTCAGCTCGTGCCGCTGCGCTTGCGCTTCCCGCCGCTGTTGCCGCCGCCACCGGACGATGCATGACCACCGTTCTTCAGCCGCTGCGACTCCTCCCAGGCCTTGACGCCGACGGCGCCGACCGCGATCCACATCAACCGTCCCAGCATCCGCAACATGGTCCTTCTCCGTTCGGGGGCGTATGAGCCCGGTCCGGTTGAGGCAATCACCGTGCCAGCGCGAAACGGGCGCGGCGGCCCGCAATTCGGCCGGTGACCATGTGCAATTTGCAAAGACCCGGTCTCAGCCGCACGATCGCCGTCGCAAGCGCCGACCGCCGGCGAACGCCCCGATCTCGATCCGGAGTTCCGACTTGAGCCCCGAAGCACCCGCCCCATCCGCCTTTCCGATCCTGACTCGTGTCGAGGCGCGCGCGCTCGGCGTACTGGTCGAGAAGGCCGCGACGACCCCCGACGTCTACCCGCTGACGTCGAACGCCGTCGTCGTCGCGAGCAACCAGAAGTCGAGCCGCGAGCCGGTCATGGAGCTCGACCCCGGCGCCGTCGGACATGCGCTGCGCACCCTCGAGGACAAGGGCTATGTCCGTGTCGTGCACGGCTCGCGCGCGCTGCGCTACGAGCACCGGATCGACGAGGCGTTGACGCTGACCAAGCGCCAGCGCGCGATCCTCTGCCTGCTGATGTTGCGTGGCGCGCAGACCCAGAACGAGCTGCTCGTGCGCTCCGAACGGCTCGCCGATTTCACGGGCGCCGACGAGGTGCGCGAGACGCTCGAGCGTCTCGCGACCCGCTCGCCGCCGCTCGCGGTTCGGATCCCGCGCCAGTCCGGCCAGCGCGAAGACCGCTACGCACACCTGCTCTGCGGCGAGCCCGAGGTGCAGGAAGCCTCGCTGGGCGACGCGAGCGACGCCGATCCGTCCGCGCGCGGCGCGCTCGAGCAGCGGCTCGAGGAGCTCGAGGCGCGCATCGCGGCGCTCGAAGAGGCGCTGACGCGCCCGACGTCCTAGCCGATCGGCCGAGCACCGTCCGTCGCCCGGTTCGATCCGCTCGAGGGCAGACCCGCGGTTCTACGCAGTGAATCCCGTTGGAGCTGTCGAGCGGGCTCGACCGGGAACGACAACGCATGCGTGCATGGGCTTCGACGGTGGCCACATTCATCGGCCTGGCGGGGGCGTCCGGCGCCGATGCCGTCACCGATCTCGCCGCCGTGCATCGCGACGGCCAGACCTTCCTGACCTGGACCCAGGCCGGTGCCGCGACGCGCTACCGCGTCTACCGCGCCGACGCGCCGATCGATAGCGCCAGTCTCGCGAGCGCTACGCGGCTCGGCGACGCGCAACCCGACTCGAGCGCGAACGTTCGCCTCAACACGATCACGAATCCGGCCGGTCTCGGCACCGACAACCGCTTCCGCATCGCCGCGAACGAGGCGCCGCTGACGGCCACGCAGGGATTGTTCGTCGCGACCGCGACCGCCATTCGCACGAGCTGGTACGCGGTGACCGAGATCACCGGCGGGGTCGAGGCGACGACGATCGTGCCCGGCGAGAACGCGCTCGGCAACCCGCAGCCCGTGCTGCAGCGAACCTACGTCTCGTTCGGCCGCACCAACGAGGTCTACGTGCACTGGGCGAGCGACGTCGGACGTGCCGGCTATCCCGCAATGGCGAACGTTGCGTCGGTGCCGTTCAACTTCGCCCTGAATCGGCGCGGCGCTTCACCGCCCCACCCGCTCGTCATCCGCTTCCATTTCAAGGGCGGCAACTTCCTCTCGCTCCCGTTCGGCACGCAGAACACGAACGAATGGCTGCTGATGCTCGACGATTGGCTGCCGAACGTGCGCAACCGCGACACGTTCTAGTACGGCTATCACGACGGCCTCGACATCCACGGCGACGGCGGTCCCGTGCCGACCACAGGCACGGTTCCGGACTACACCGTGCGCCGCGTGCGCTGGACCTTCGACTGGGTGCTGACGCAGGGCGCGATCGACACGAACCGGGTCTACATGACCGGCAGCTCGATGGGCGGCATCGGATCCTTCTTCGTGTCGATGGTGATGCCCGAGCGCATCGCGGCGATCTACACGACGGTGCCGAAGCTCGACTTCTCGTTCCTCGGCGATCCGAATCCGGGCAGCGTCTGGAACGCGGGTCAGGGCCTGCGTGCCGAGGGCGAGCGGCTTTGGGGCGCGGTCGCGACGAATCTGCCGGCGAGCGAAGGGCTCGGCATCTACGACCGGTTGAATGCGGGACGGCTCGCCGAGGTGTTCGCCGCACGCTCGATGCCGATCGCGCACGCGTACAACGGTCGCAACGACATCGTCGTCGGCTGGGCCGAGAAGATCCCGTTCTACGCCGCGATCGGAAGCGAACCGCCACGGCGGCTACTTCTTCTGGGACATGCGCACGCACGGCGGCGCGCCGGGCTACGTGCCGGAATGGAACCCGCAGGAACAAGGCTCGAATCCGGTCAACGAGCTCGACGGCGTCAACGTGCTGAACCTCTACCGGCTCGACCAGAGCTATCCGGCGTTCGGCAACGCAAGCGCGAACCACGAGCCCGGCAACGGTCTCGCCGGCGACGGCGATTCCGTCGGCACGATCAACGGACATTTGCGCTGGGAGCGCGCGACGATCGTCGATACGCCGGCGCGCTGGGAGATGACGATCCGGCTGCAGGACCTCGTCACGGAGCCCGCGATGGGCATGCAGGTCACCGTTCCCGCGCCGCCGAGCGCGACGGTCGACGTGACGCCGCGCCGACTGCAGCGCTTCGCGGTCGTACCGTTCGCGTCGTATGCGTACGCGAACCTCGATGCGTCATCGAACGTCGTCGCATCGGGTGTCGTCACCGCCGACGCGCTCGGCCTCGTCACGGTTCCCGGATTCGCGGTCTCATCCGGCGGCAACCGCCTCGTCCTGACTGCACGCGACGCCCTGTTTGGCGATGGGTTTGAGTAGGCCGGACATGCCGCAGGCATGGCCGGCGCTCTTCGTGCCCACACTCACCGCAACGAAGCATTGATCTTCTCCAGCGTCCCCGACCCCGGACAAAGCTCACGCTCCCCGAGCACGTTGAACGGCGTCTCGATCGTCGACAGATGTTGATGCAGGTCGCGCGCCGCGGGGTCGACGTACAGCAGCCCCGTCACAACCTCGCCGCGCGCCTGATGCTGCTGCACGTAGTTCATCGCCGCGATGCGGTCGGTCGGATCGTACGCGGGATCGATCTTGCGCAGCCGGAGCATGGTGCCGTCGTGCTGCTCGACCTCGAGCGTGCCGCCTTCCTCGTAGTCGACGGTGATCTCGGCGCGCTCCGAGATGAAGTCGACGCGGTTCACTGCATCGTTGTGCTCGCGCACGTAGTCGTAGCTCTTGGTGCTGCCCGGATGGTTGTTGAATGCGACGCACGGGCTGATGACGTCGAGGAACGCCGCGCCGCGGTGCGCGATCGCACCCTTGATCAGCGGCACGAGCTGCTGCTTGTCGCCCGAAAAGCTCCGCGCGACGTAGGTCGCGCCGAGCTGCAGCGCGAGCCCGACCAGGTCGATCGGGCTGTCCGCGTTGACGACGCCCTTCTTCGAGGTCGAGCCCTGGTCGGCGGTCGCGGAGAACTGCCCTTTCGTGAGCCCGTACACGCCGTTGTTCTCGACGATGTAGACCATGTTCACGCCGCGGCGCATCGCGTGCACGAACTGCCCGATGCCGATCGAGGCCGAGTCGCCGTCGCCGGAAACGCCGAGATAGAGCAACTCGCGGTTCGCGAGGTTCGCGCCGGTCAGCACCGACGGCATGCGCCCGTGCACGGTATTGAAACCGTGCGAGTTGCCGAGGAAGTAGTCGGGCGTCTTCGAGCTGCAGCCGATGCCCGAGAGCTTCGCGACGCGGTGCGGCTCGATGTCCATCTCCCAGCACGCCTGGATGATGGCGGCCGAGATCGAGTCGTGCCCACACCCGGCGCACAGCGTCGAGATCTTGCCCTCGTAGTCGCGCCGCGTATGCCCGACCGCGTTGCGTTCGAGCGTCGGATGCCTGAGCTTCGGTTTCGCGAGATAAGTCATGTCGCCCTCGAAAAAGCGAAAAAGGGGACGGAGGGGATTAAGGCGCCTTAATCCCCTCCGTCCCCTTTTTCGCTTTGCGGATGATCTTGATGGTGAGGGACTTCACGCGCTCGGTTATCGCGGCGACGATGAAGCGTGCGGTGATCGGGGTGCCGTCGTAGTGGAGGACCGGTACGAGCCGCGCCGGATCGATGCCGAACTCGTTGACGAGCAGCGTGCGGAGCTGTCCGTCGCGGTTCTGCTCGACCACGAACACGCGCTCGTGCGCCGCGACGAAGTCGCCGACGGCGTCCGCGAACGGAAAGCCGCGTACGCGCATCGCATCGATGCCGACGTCGCCGGCGTCGAGGACTTCGAGGGCCTCGTGCATCGCGGGCGCAGTCGAGCCGTAGTAGATCGCGCCGAAGCGCGCGGGCTTGCGCGCTGCCCGCACCAGCGGCGCCGGCACGAGCGACTTCGCGGTCTCGAACTTCCGCAGCAGCCGCTCGGAGTTGTAGACGTAGTCGGGGCCGCGCTCGGAGTAGCGCGCGTACGCGTCCTTCGTGGTGCCGCGCGTGAAGAAGCCGCCGCGCGTCGGATGCGTGCCGGGATAGGTGCGATACGGCACGCCGTCGCCGTCGACGTCGAGGTAGCGGCCGAAGTCGCGCCCGGCCTCGAGCTCGTCGTGCGTCATGACCTTGCCGCGGTCGTAGACGCGCGCGTCGTCCCAGCGGAACGGCGCGCAGAGCCGCTGGTTCATGCCGATGTCGAGATCGGTCAGCACGAACACCGGTGCCTGGAGCCGATCCGCGAGGTCGAGCGCGAGCGCCGCATGCCCGAAGCACTCGTGCGGGTCTTCCGGGAACAGCAGCACGTGCTTGGTGTCGCCGTGCGACGCGTACGCGCAGGACAGCACGTCGGCCTGCTGCGTGCGCGTCGGCATGCCGGTCGAAGGCCCGCCGCGTTGTACGTCGATGATCGTGATCGGGATCTCGGCGAAGTACGAAAGACCGATGAACTCGGTCATCAGCGAGATGCCCGGGCCCGACGTCGTGGTGAACGCGCGCGCGCCATTCCAGCCGGCGCCGACGACCATGCCGATCGACGCGATCTCGTCCTCGGCCTGCACGATCGCGAACTTGTTGTGCCCGGTCACGGGATCGACGCGGTACTTCATGCAGTACTTCTGGAACGCTTCGGCGAGCGACGACGACGGCGTGATCGGGTACCACGCACAGACCGTCGCGCCACCGTAGACGCAGCCGAGCGCCGCGGCGGCGTTGCCGTCGATGAAGATCCGGTCGCCGACGTTGTCGGCACGGCGCACGGTGAGCGGTAGCGGATGCGGCAGCCCGTTCAGCACGAAGTCGCGCCCGAGTTGCAGCGCCTTCACGTTCGCGTCGAGCAGCTTCTCCTTGCCCTTGTACTGCTCGGCGAACAGCTTCTCGATCACGGCCGGCTCGATCTCGAGCAGCGCCGAGAGCGCGCCGACGTACATGATGTTCTTGAACAGCTGCCGCTGGCGCGGATCGGCGTAGGTGCGGTTGCAGAAATCCGTGAGCGGCACGCCGATCACCGTGACGTCGTCACGGAACTTCGTGCTCGGTAGCGGCTTGGTGCAGTCGTAGAAGAGATAGCCGCCCGGCTCGATCTCCTTCAAGTCGGCGTCCCAGGTCTGCGGATTCATCTGCACCAGCAGATCGACGCCGCCGCGCCGGCCGAGATGGCCGCGCTCGGAAATCCGCACCTCGTACCAGGTCGGCAGGCCCTGGATGTTCGAGGGGAAGATGTTGCGCGGGCTGACCGGCACGCCCATGCGCAGTATCGCCTTCGCGAACAGCTCGTTCGCGGACGCCGAGCCCGAGCCGTTGACGTTCGCGAACTTCACGACGAAGTCGTTGACGGCTTCGATCGGGACGATCGTCTGCTGCTTCGTCTCGACGTTCATGTCGCGGCGAGTGCCCGAAGACTTATGGGAGGGGCTGAAGCCCCGACAGGGCGGCGCTTCGATCGGAGCGCCATGCGCTCGGGGCTTCCGCCCCTCCCACAGTGATTCCGACCGCCGTCCGGATAGAGGCGCGTGGCGCTCATGCAGCGACCTTGCCCTTCGCCCCGCTCCGGCACCCGGGCCCCGCGTGCGTCATCTCCAGCAGGAACTTCTGCATGTCCCAGGCGCCGGTCGGGCAGCGCTCGGCGCAGAGGCCGCAGTGGAGACAGACGTCTTCGTCCTTCACCATGACGCGCCCGGTCTTCAGCATCTCCGAGACGTACAGGTCCTGCGTCGCGTTGAGCGCGGGCGCCGTGAGGCGCTGTCGGAGCTCCTTCTCCTCGCCATTGACCGTGAACGTGATGCAGTCCATCGGGCAGATGTCGACGCAGGCGTCGCACTCGATGCACTTGTCGCGCGCGAACACGGTCTCGACGTCGCAGTTGAGACAGCGCTGCGTCTCGCGGTACGCGGTCGCGGCGTCGAAGCCGAGCTCGACCTCGAGCTTCATGCTCTTGAGCGTCGCGGCCGGATCGGCCCACGGCACCTTGTAGCGCTCATCGGGCGAGATCTCGTTGTCGTAGCTCCACTCGTGGATGCCCATCTTCTGCGACATGAGGTTCGCGAACGGCGCGGGCCGCTCGCGCGGGTCCTCGCCGCCCAGGAGCTTGTCGATCGAGACCGCGGCCTCGTGCCCGTGCGCGACCGCCCAGATGATGTTCTTCGGACCGAATGCCGCGTCGCCGCCGAACAGCACGTGCGGCAGCGACGACTGCATCGTTGCCTTGTCGACGACCGGCATGTCCCATCTGTCGAACGCGATGCCGATGTCGCGCTCGATCCAAGGGAACGCGTTCTCCTGCCCGACCGCGACGAGCACGTCGTCGCAGGGAATGAACACGTCGGGCTCGCCGGTCGGCACGAGCTGGCGCCGGCCCTGCGCGTCGTACTCGGCACGCACCTTCTCGAAACGCATCCCGACCAGTCGTCCGTTGTCGTGCTCGAACGCCTTCGGCACGTGCAGCGGCAGGATCGGAATGCCCTCGTGCATCGCGTCCTCCTTCTCCCAGGGGGACGCCTTCATCTCGTCGAAGCCCGAGCGCACCACGACCTTCACGTCGTCGCCGCCGAGCCGGCGCGCCGAGCGGCAACAGTCCATTGCGGTGTTGCCGCCGCCGAGCACGATGACGCGCCGGCCGACCTTCTCGATGTGGCCGAAGTAGACCGAAGCGAGCCAGTCGATGCCGACGTGGATGTTCGCCGCGGCCTCGCGCCGGCCCGGCAGCTCGAGGTCGCGGCCGCGCGGCGCGCCGCAACCGACGAACACGGCGTCGTAGCCTTCCGCGAGCACGCGACGCAGCGAATCGATCCGCACGCCATCACGCAATTCGACGCCGAGGTCGAGGATGTAGCCGACCTCCTCGTCGATCACCGCTTCGGGCAGGCGGAAGCGCGGCACCTGCGTCCGCATGAAGCCGCCGGCCTTGCGCTCGGCCTCGTAGATCGTGACCGAGTAGCCGAGCGGGAGCAGATCGCGCGCAACGGTCAGGGACGCGGGGCCTGCGCCGATGCAGGCGATGCGGCGGCCGTTGCGCTTCGCCGCGGGCTTGGGCAGCCGGTCGCGGATGTCGTCCTTCAGGTCCGCGGCGACGCGTTTCAGTCGGCAGATCGCAACGGGCTCGGGCTTTTCGCCATTGTTCTCCTCGACGCGGCCGCGCCTGCAGGCAGGCTCGCACGGGCGGTCGCAGGTACGTCCGAGGATTCCGGGAAAGACATTCGACTTCCAGTTGACGAGGTACGCGTCGGAGTAGCGACCCGCCGCGATCAACCGGATGTACTCGGGAACCGGAGTATGGGCGGGGCACGCCCACTGACAATCGACCACTTTGTGAAAGTAGTCGGGATTGCGAATTTCGGTGGGGCGCACCACACCCTCCTCGCGTCGACCGAGGGCGCAGTCGCGCCCCGTACGCCGTTGCGAGCGAGTCTAGTCCGCGGGAACGCGCCATGAAAGGCGCCGCGGGACGGACCGGCCGCGCGCCCCGAGGCGCGTGGCCGGCACCGCAGGCTCAGGTCTCCGGCTCGCCCGATCGGTCGATCGTGTCGCGCGAGGCCGAGCTCGGCTGGGGTGTCTCGACGGTGTCTTCCGTCGCAGCCGATGTCGGGCCGGTCGCATCCGGTTTGCGCATCGAGCTCAGCCGCGCACTGCGACGCTCGCCACCGCGCCGGCCGATCTTCGCCATGTGCTCGCGATCCTGGCTCACGCTTACGCCACCCTTGCGGCCGGCCTCGCGTGCTTCCTCTCGCGTGAACTCGTGGGCGGTGCCGCGCTGGTGCGCTGCGCGACCACCGAGCCTCGCGATCTCACGCTGACGCACCCGGTCCATCGAGGCGAATCCGCGCTTGCTGATCCGATCGCTGCGCTCGTTCTTGACGGTGTTGTCCTGGTTCGGCATTGCTCCTCCTTCGTATTGCGCGGCGGTTCGCGTGCGCACGTCGCGGCGCCGTCGTCGCGGTTCGGTATCGCAATTGCCGTGCCAGCTTGGGACCCGTGGCGCAAGCCCGGGGCAAAATGCGGGGAAATCGCGGCGATATCGCATCGTCGAGCGGATCTGCGCACCGGCGGCGGCACGCACGCGGCACGCGGCCGAACTCCGCGAAAGGGACGCGGATTGGAACTTCTTGCCAGCCGATTTCACCTCCCGTGAGCGCAATTCGTGCAAGATCGGCGTCGATGTTCAGGGGGATACGCGACGCCGCGAACGGACGCGCGCTGACCGAGGGCGAACGGGACCTCGTCCGCTCCGTGTTCGGAGACGCGATCGATCTCGATCGACCCCGCGTCTACGCGCGCCGCTTCGTGCCGCTCGCGCACCGGCGCGGCCTCGCGATCGCACCCAACGGGAACGTCTATTTCCATCCGGACGATCATCGCGAGGACTTCTCGCGCGCCGGCATCGGGCAGCGGGCCTGGTTCATCCACGAGATGACCCACGTCTGGCAGCACCAGTGCGGGACCTGCGTCTGGCTGCGCGGGCTCCTGAACCGACGCTACGGTTACCTGCCGTTCGACCGGCGCCGCCCGTTCTCGAGCTACGGCGTCGAGCAGCAGGGCGACATCGTGCAGGACTATTTCACGCTGCTGTCGGGGGGCTCGGTGCCGGGCGCGCCGCCGATCGCGGCATATCGGGCGCTGTTGCCGTTCGTGGTGGCCCAGGTTGCGGCCGAACCGCGTTCTGGCGCAGCATCGGAACACGGGAACCGGGGAGCAAGAGACATGGCGACGAAGCAGGCGCAAGGCGGAATGGGCACGCTGCTCAAGGACGTGCGCGCGACCCTCGGAGAGCTGTTCACGGGCGGGCGTCTCGACGAGAACCAGGAGGTCAACATCGAGGTGCTGTTCAGTCTCATGGGCTATCTCGCCCGGGCCGACAGCATCGTGACCTCGCACGAAGCCGAGTTCGTCAACGCACTGATGGACGAGCTCGACCTGCCGAACCGTGGCCGCGAGCTCGCGATGCACTGGTTCGACCGCGGCCGCAAGCGCGAGATCGACCTCGATCGCGAGATGCAGCGCTTCATCGCCGTGCACCCGAAGGGCTCGGCCGAGCTCAATCATCTCTACGACTCGTTGCTGCGTCTCGCCGGCGCGGATGGTCGGCTGCGTCCCGGCGAGCGCACGTTCCTCGAGAAGATCACCGCGGGTCTGGGGTTCTCGGTGGATGCGCTCGAAGCGCGACTTTCGAATCTCGCGGCGAAGTAGCGCGCGGCGGCCCGTCGTCGACGCAACCTGATGGCGTCGTCGACTAACTGCGGGCGCGCCGTAGCTCCACCATCGCGCAACGATCCTGCACCACGTCGATCCCGGCGCGCGCGAGCGCGTCGGCGACCTCGGGGTGGCGGATGCCGCTCTGCATCCAGACCGCGCGCGGGCGTTTCGCGAGCAGATCCTCGAGGTGCGGCGCGACGTCGGCGCTGCGACGGAACACGATGACCGCGTCGAGCTCGCCCGGCACGTCGGCGACGCGCCGATGGACGGGACGTCCGAGGATCGTCGTGACATCCGGGTAGTAGACCGGGACCGGCACGACTTCGATCCCGGCGTCCGCGAGAAACCGGGGCACGTAGAACGCGGGCTGGTCGGACTGCGCTTCGGTCTTGATCCCGAGCACCGCGACGCGGCGGAGCTTCGAGACCAACGCACGCACCGCCTCGGGCGATTCGATGAGATGAGCGCTCGGATCCATGTCGCCAGCATTGCATGTCGCGCGCGCGCCGTGCGCGCTGCAGTGGCGGGCGCAACGGTGGCGCGCAGCCTGCGCGATTGCGCGGGCTGAACCGACGACAACGGCTTTCGCCACGCCCCGCCGACTGGTTCGCCGATTGCACGCTTCCGTGGACCCCATCCCACGGAGGCTCGGTCATGAAGAAGATTCTGCTTGCCGCGATGCTCGCCTGCGCGTCCGGCGCGGCCGTCACGGACGTCGAGGCGCAACGCTACGCACGCTACGAGCGCTGCATGAGCTGCGGCGAAGTCATCGACATCAATCGCTACCGGACGCGCGACGGAGGAACGTCCGGCGCCGGCGCGATCACCGGTGCGCTGATCGGGGGCCTGCTCGGCAACCAGGTCGGCAGCGGTTCCGGTCGCAAGGCCGCGACCGTGGCCGGTGCCGTCGCGGGCGGCGTTGCCGGCAACCGGATCGAGCGGAACCGTCGCGGCGGCACGCGCTACGAGGTCGTCGTGCGCATGGACAGCGGCCGGCGCGTCGTGCTCGAACAGCGTGAGCTCGACGGCATTCGCATCGGCGATCGCGTGCACGTGAGCGGCGGCCGCGCAACGCTGCTCTGAGCGAGCGCGGGGCCGCGGCACCGGTCCCGATCTTGCAGCGCCGGCCGCCATGAACGACACGGCCGGCGCGTCGCGCTACGCGGAGATCGCGCGCTTCGTTTTCAGGTACCGCAAGGCCGCGGTTTTCTCGACCGCGGCCGTCGACCCGGCCTTGCGCCTGCTCGAGGACGACAAGGACGCGCCGGCCGATGCAGAAGCGTTCGTCGCCGACCTCGAGAAGCTCGGACCGACGTTCGTCAAGATCGGCCAGGCGCTGTCGACACGCCCGGACCTCATCCCGCCCGAGTACGTAATCGCGCTCGAGCGCATGCAGGACGACGTCGCACCCGTCGATTTCGCCGCGATTCGCGCGATCCTCGAGCAGGAGCTCGGCGTGCGCCTCACGAAAGCGTTCGGGGCGTTCGAGGAACGGCCGCTCGCGGCGGCTTCGCTCGGTCAGGTCCACCGTGCGACGTTGCGCGACGGACGCGCCGTCGCGGTGAAGGTCCAGCGCCCGGACATCGCCAAGGCCGTCGCGCGCGATCTCGACGTGCTGGCCAAGATAGCCGGCACCGCGACGAAAGTCAGCGAGACCGGCCGGCGCTTCGGCTTCGCCGATTGGGTCGAGGAGCTGCGCAAGACACTCGCCGCGGAGCTCGATTACCGCCTCGAAGCCGAGAACCTCGAGCATTTCGGCGAGCACCTCGCGCCCTACCCGCGTCTGTTCGTGCCGAGGCCCGTGCACGATCTCTCGAGCACGCGCGTGCTCACGATGGACTACGTCGACGGCGAGAAGGTCACGACGGCCGCGGATCTCGTGCGCCTCGAGCAGCCGCTCGGCGAGCTCGCGCTCGATCTCGTGCGCGCCTACCTCGACCAGATCTTCGTGCACGGGCTGATCCACGCCGATCCGCACCCCGGCAACGTGCTGCTGACGCGCGACTCGCGCCTCGCGCTGATCGACCTCGGCATGGTCGCGCACGTCGCGCCGAAGGCGCGCGACAAACTGCTCAAGCTGATGCTCGCGATCGTCGACGGCCGCGGCGAGGACGCCGCCGAAGTCGCGACCGCGCTCGGCACGAAGCTCGAGGACTGGAGCGAGGCGCGTTTCACGCGCGACGTCGCGCGGCTGGTCGCGGAGTACCGTGCGTACGAGCGCGCGACCGACCTGTCCGAAGGCCGCCTCGTGCTCGACCTCACGCGTACCGGCGCCGCGTGCGGGCTGCGCCCGGCGCCCGAGCTGACCTTGCTCGGCAAGACGCTCCTCAACCTCGACGCCGTCGCGAAAGCGCTCGATCCCGGGCTCGACGTCAAGCGCATCGTCGAGCGGCACCTTCAGACCGTCATGCGCGACCGCATCGTGCGCACGCTCTCGCCCTCGCTCCTCGCGAGCGAGCTGATCGACGTGCACGAGCTGGTCCGCGAGGCGCCGCGCCGGCTCAATTCGGTGCTGCGCACGTTCTCGGACAACCGCTTCCGCGTGCACCTCACCGGGATCGAGGAATCGCATCTCATGGAGAGCCTGCAGAAGATCGCGAACCGCATCACGTCGGGCGTGATCGCCGCGGCCCTGATCATCGGCGCCGCGATGCTGATGCGGATCGAGTCGAGGCTCATGCTCTTCGGCTATCCCGCGATCGCGCTGGTGATGTTCGTGCTCGCGTTCGGGCTCGGCACGACGCTGGTGGTCAGCGCGTGGCGCAGCGATCGCGCCGTCAAACCGCGCGAGGAGCGCGAGCCGATGTGAAAGAAAACCGGGACGGGTGCAGTTAAGCGGACTTAACTGCACCCGTCCCGGTCTTTCTGTTCGGCGAAAGGGGCGTTCGGTCGGACGCATCGGGGCTGCGTGTGCGGCGCGCGGCGCGTATGGTTCGCTCGCGCCGCTCAGGCGCTCAAGGAACGAAGCCATGCGCTCGCTCGCCCTCATGCTTGCCCTGCTCACGCCCGTCGCCGCGACCGCGGGTACGCAGATCGTGGGCTCGATCACGCCGCAGGAAGCCCGCACGATCGTCTCGATCGCGGGACAAGTCGACACGCTCTGGAATGCGCGCAAGGCCGCGGAGATCGCGGCGCTCTACGCGCCCGACGCGACCCTCGAGATGGTCGACCGCAAGACCGGCGCGCAGGGTCGCCAGGACATCCTCGAGTACTTCGCCCGTTCGTTCGCGACGCTCGATCCTGCGATGCGCCACCGCACCGGCATCGACCGCATCACCGTGCTCGCACCCGACGTCGTCGTCGCCAACGGCCACGCGTGGCTCGAGCGCGCGAGCGGTGATGCAGCGCCGACTCCGGTGCGCTTCTTCAACACCACGACCGTCGTGGTGCGCGGCGCCGAAGGCTGGCGCATCCGGATGATCCGGACGCACGACGCGCCGCTCGAGCAGGGGCTCGTCGTCGCATCGAAGCGCACCGTCGCGGGTTCGTGACCTCGCCCGGGCGTCGGACAACCGCCGACGCCCGGCCTTCGTCAGCTCCGGTTCGTGTTGTAGCCGGGATGGCGCTTCGTGTTGCGGTCGCCCGAGTAGCGGCCCGCGAGGCCGCCCTGGCTGCGCGGCTTGTTCTGCCCGCCCGGCGCCTGGTTCGGGTCGACGTCCTTCGTGTCCGGCTTCGTGTTTCGTGACTTGCGCATGAGCGTCCTCTTTCGGGCGACGTAGCAAGCGCGATGCCGCGGCACATCGCTTGCAGCGATTCCGTACGCCCACGAACGGAGTCGACGACGCGATGGCCTACGAGGAACGGCACGAACTGGCACACGATTGGGTCGTCCACGATCCCGACAGCACGATCGCGCGCTGGCGCCGGCGCGTGGTGTTCGTGCGCAACTTCTTCAAGCACCCGCGCATGGTCGGGTCGTTCCTGCAAAGCTCGTCGCACCTGGTGGCGAGAATCGCGCAGGAGATCGACTTCGCCGCCGCGCGCACGATCGTCGAGTACGGGCCGGGCGTCGGCACGATCACGACGGAGCTCCTGCGCCGCATGCCGATGAATGCGAGCCTGCTGGCGATCGAGAGCAACACCGAGTTCACCGAGCTCCTCGCCGAGGCGATCCCCGACCACCGTTTCCAGCTCGCCCACGGCGGCGCGCACCAGGTGCTCGAGTTCATGGCGGCACGCGGCATGCGCCATGCCGACGTCGTCGTCTCCGGCATCCCGTTCTCGACGATGGACCCGGCGCTGCGCGGCGAGATCCTGCGCTCGACCTGGCGCGCGCTCGCGCCGCACGGCGTCTTCCTCGTCTACCAGTACTCGCGACGCGTGCTGCCGGAGCTGCGCCGCGTGTTCGATGGCGTGGAGGCGCGGGTCGACTGGCGCAACGGCGTGCCGATGCAGATCTTCCGCTGCGAGAAGTCCCCGCCCGGCGGGCGCGTCGTCGTGCTGCCGATGTTCCGGGCCTGAGCCATGGGCGCGTCGCGGCTGCGTGAAGCGCGCGCGCCCGCGCCGGCGGCTTCGCCCTATCCGCTCCGGCGGGTCGTCGTCGTCTACAACGCGCGTTCCGGCTTCTGGCTCGCGCAGGCCGAAGGCAGCGCCGAAGCCAGGCTCGCGGCGCTGTCGCACGAGCACGGTGTCACGCTGATCGCGCATCCGCTCGACCGGGACGACATCGGGGAATGCGTCGACGCCGCGCTCGCGCAGTCGCCCGACGCGCTGTTCGTCTCCGGCGGCGATGGCACGGTCAACGCGGTCGTGGCTGCGCTCGGCGGACGCCGCATCCCGATCGGCGTGGTACCGAGCGGCACGATGAACCTGCTCGCGCGCGAGCTCGGCATACCGCTCGATCTCGAACAGGCGATCGCGGCGCTGCTCGACGCGGACGTGCGCGAGATCGACGTTGCGCGCGTCAACGGCGTGCCTTACCTCTGCAACTCGATGATCGGCCTCATGCCGCACATCGCGCGCGTGCGCGAGCGCGAGCGCGGCCAGGGACACTGGCGCATCTCGCCGCGCGTGCTGAAGCGCTCCTTCTGGCTGTGGCGCAACTACCCGCGGCTCGGCGTCGAGCTCGTCTCGGGCGGCGCGACGCTCCGGCTCAGAACCCGCGCGATCGCGATCTCGAACAATCCGCTGCGCGAAGGCACCGCACCGATCCCGATGCGCGACCGCATCGACCGTGGCACGCTGGGCGTCTACGTGTTGCGCGACCGCTCGCGCTTCGGGCTGTTCCGCCTCGCCTTCAAGGTTCTGTTCGGCACCTGGCACGAGGATCGAGACGTGGTAACGCACGAGACCCCGAGCCTGCTCGTCGACCTCGGCGCCAGGCGCCCGATCACCGTCTCCAACGACGGCGAGACGGTCAGGCTCGAGGCACCGCTGCACTATGCCAGCGACCCGCGCGCGTTGTGCGTGCTCGTGCCGCGGGCGAAGCGCGCGGCGTGAGCGCGGCGCCGTGGTCGTCGTCGCGCACATTTCCGACCTCCACTTCGGGCGCGAAGTGCCGGCGCTCGCCGCGGCACTGATCGAGACGCTGCGCGCAATCGCACCGGACTTCGTCGCAGTCAGCGGCGACCTCACCCAGCACGGACGACGCGCGGAGCTCGCGGCCGCGCGCGAGTTCATCGAGGCGCTCCCGGCGCCGGCGCTGGTCGTGCCGGGCAACCACGACATGCCGAAACGGCCGTGGTCGCGCTTCGTACGACCGTGGGCCCGCTGGCACGCCGTGATCGAGCGCCCGCTCGAGCCGACCCTGACCGGGCCGGGCTACGTCGCGGCCGGGGTCAACACGGCGCGCACGTGGCGACCGCACTTCGACTGGTCGCGCGGCCGCATCGGCGATGCGCAGCTCGACACGATCGAGCAGACGTTCGCTGCGGCGGGCCCGCACGATGTGCGCGTGCTCGTCGCGCACCATCCGTTCCTGCTCGGCGAGGCCGAGCGCCATCGCGGGCTGGTCGGCGGCGCCGAAGCGGCGCTGGTCCGGCTACGTCGTGCGCGCGTCGATCTCGTGCTCGGCGGCCACGTGCATCTGGGCTACGCCGATGCGGTCGGTGGCGTCGTGGTCGCGCAATCGGGCACGACGTTCTCCGACCGGTTGAAGGGTGAGCCGCAGGGGTTCAACCGCATCACGGTGGCGCGCAGGCGGCTCGTCGTCGAGCACTACCGTGCGGTCGGCGAACGCTTCGAGCGCGACGAAATCAGCGAGTTCGTGCGTAACGACGGCTGGGCGCGAACCCGCGTCACTTCCGAAGCGCCGCGAACTTCTTCCGGAACTTCGCGATCTTCGGCGCGATGACGAGCGAGCAGTACGGCTCGCTGCCGTGCTGCGCGTAATACTCCTGGTGGTAGTCCTCGGCCGGCCAGAACACGTCGAACGGCAAGACCTCGGTCACGATCGCGCCTCGGTACTCGCCCGATGCGGCGACGCGCGCGATCGCACGTTCGATCGCGCCCTTCTGCGCATCGTCGCGATGCAACGCGATCGAGCGATACTGCGGGCCGACGTCGTTGCCTTGACGGTCCTTCGTGGTCGGGTCGTGGATCGCGAAGAAGACGTCAAGCAGATCGTCGAGCGACAACACCGCGGGATCGAAGGTGATCTCGACGACTTCCGCGTGGCCGGTCGTGCCGGACGTGACCTGGCCGTAGGTCGGATTGCGCATGCGCCCGCCCGAGTAACCCGACACGACGCTCGTCACGCCGCGGAGCTCGTCGTACACGGCCTCCAGGCACCAGAAGCAGCCGCCGCCGAGCGTGATCGTCTCGGCCGCTTTCGTCGTCGTCGTCATCGTGATCCCCAGCAGCAGCGCGAACAGCAGGCGCATCGGTCACCTCCGCGCGTCGTTCCCGGCAGAGACCGGTCACCCGCCGCCGATCTTGCACCGTTCGGTGGTCCGGTTGCGAATCGTTCAGCGCCAGCGGTCCGCCGTCAGTACGCCTTCAGCGCCGACACGGCACCTTCGCATACGGGACGCCCGGAAACGGAAGCTCCGCATGAAAGCTCTCGTGGATGTGTTCCCTGCCCTTATGGTCACGGCCCTGTTCGCGGCGTCCGCCGCCGCCATCGACCGTCGCCCCGCCGACGGGCCGGTGCTCGAGGCGAGCGCCGTCAAGCGCGCGGAGGTCAAGGTGTCGCGCAAGGACCCGGCGCATGCGCAGCCGCTCGTGGATGCGCCGCGCGCCATGAGCAAGGCCGAGGACGAGTACTGGCAGCTCGTCGCGAAGTACGAGATCGACCGGTACGAGGTCGCGGCGGAGCCGGGCGAACAGCCCTAGCCCGAAGCAGCGCCCCCGCGAGCGGGGGCGCTTGCGGAATGCGCGCGAGATCAGTGGCGCGCGTCCCCCTTCGTCGGTTCCGAGACCTCCTTGATGACCTCGGCCGTGGTGCGGCGGCCGGCGTTCATGGCGATGTCGGCGAGCGCAACGATGCCGACGAGCCTTCCGTCGGTGTCGACCACGGGCACGCGCCGGATCTGCTCGCGTTCCATGATGTCGCAGCACTCGACCAGGCTCATGTCGGGCGTGACGACGATCGGCGGCGAGGTCATGCAGTCGCCGGCCGCCTTCTGTGTCGGGTCGGTACCGCACGCGAGCGTGCGGACCACGATGTCGCGATCGGTGATGACGCCGACGGGCTTCTTCGCTTGCTTGTCGGCGACGACCGGGATCTCGCCGCAGTCGTTGTCGAGCATCATCTTCGCGACGTCGGTGAGCTTCGTCTGCGGCGTGCAGCAGGCGGGTTCGGGGGTCATGACGCTTCTGACGTCCATACGCTGCGCCTCCGTGATACGGATTTTCCCCCGCCGCCCGCACGACAGCCTAGCCGCGGCAATATGAAAGGAAGCTGTTCGAGCGCGCTCAGCCTTCGTCGAGCACGCCGGAGTCCGCGAGCTGGCGGATCCGGAACACCGTGTCGATGTCGGCGAGCCGGTACGCTTCCTTGATCGCGCCCGCGTGCGGATCGTCGGCGCTGTGCTCGGGCGAGCGCGCGTCATAGGTGAAGCGCACGAAAAGAGCGCCGGGCGCCGGCTCCTCGATCCGCATGTTCATGCGGAACGCGCGCGCGAGGTCGTTGTCGACGGTCTCGAAGCTGACCTGGCGCTTCGGCTCGAACGTCACGCGGTCGCGCACGACCTGCGGACCGAAGCGCAGCGTCCGCAGCAGCTCCTCGCCTGCGTGCTCGATCTCGCAGGCGTCGAGCCACGGTACGAACGTTTTCGGGAACTCGGCCCGCAGCACGAGCCCGCGCCAGAGCTGGTCGCGGGTCAGCGGGGTCACGCGCGGGTCGCGTGCATCGTTGATCTGGACAAGGTGCTCGAAATGAAGCGGCGGGCGGCTGCTCACAACCGGCAATTTGGGTGACTTTGCGGCCGCGCGCAAGGGGTCCGCGGACCGGCCGAGCCCTTCGGCCGTGACAACAACCGCAACGCTCGGTCCGATCGCGTTCGTGTTAACTAGCGCTATGCGCGGCCCCCTCCTCGCCCTCGTCCTGCTCGTCGCCGCCGGCGCCGCGGGGGCCGAGTCGGCACCGCTCCGGGTGCTGTTCGTCGGCAACAGCTACACCTACGTCAACAACGTACCGGCGCTGGTCGAGGCGATCGCTGCACGCGCCGGCGGGCGTCCCATCGACACCGAGATGCTGGTCGCGCCCGGCGCCTATCTCGACGACTTCATCGACGCGAAGACCGTGCTCGATCGCCTCGCGCGCGAAATCTGGGACGTCGTCGTGCTGCAGGAACTCGGCGGCCACCTTGCCTGCCTCAGCACGGCGGAGCGGCCGCGACCGACCGAGTGCACCGAGGCGATCGCGGCACATCGCAAGCTCGCGAAGGCCGCGCGCGCGCGCGGTGCGAGAGTGATCGTATTCGGCACGTGGTCGATGACGGACGGCGTGCAGGGCCTCGTGAGCCGCGCGTCGCGCAAGATCGCCTCGCAGGTCGGCGGGCGCGCGGTCGACGTCGGCTGGATGCTCGAGCGCGCGAAAAAGGCCGACGCGACGCTCGCGCTGTTCCACCCCGACAGGCATCTCAAGCCGACCGGCTCCGTGCTCGCGGCGCTCGCGCTCTGGAAGGCGATCGAGGGCCGCGAGCCCGAGGCCGCGGCGTTCCACGCCGAGGTGCCGGTCTGGCCGCCCGAGACGGAGTTCAGCCTGCGACGCTACGTGTCCGAAATGCCGCGTCGCCTGCCCGACCCGACCACGCTCGTCGTCGACGTCTCGGCCGACGACATGCGGACGCTCATCGCGGCGACCCGGCTCGACTGAGCCGCCACGTCGCCCCGCGATTGGGCTACGCTCGATCGCATGCGCCGCCTCGCCTGCGTAACGCTGATCGTCCTCGCGTCGACCGCATCGGCCGACGATGCCGTCCGCGATTGGACCCGCCGCCACGCTGCCGACGCGACCGGCGAGCTGGTCGAGCTCTTGAAGCTCCCGAACGTGGCGACGAGCCTCGCCGACGTGCGCCGCAACGCCGACGCAATCGCCGCGCTCGTGCGTGCGCGCGGGCTCGAGCCGGAGCTCCTCGTCGGCACCGACCCCGAGACGCCGCCGGCGGTGTACGCCGAGTGGCGCGTGCCGGGCGCCGAGCGCACGCTCGTGTTCTACGCGCACTACGACGGCCAGCCGGTCGATCCCGCGGATTGGGCGAGCGACCCGTGGACCCCGACCTGGCGCGACGATCGTCTCGACCGCGGCGGCAAACCCGTCGCGTGGAAGCCCGGCGAGACGCCCGATCCCGATTGGCGCGTCTACGCGCGCGGCGCCGCGGACGACAAGGCCGGCGTGATCGCGATCCTCAATGCGGTCTCGGCGCTGCGCGAGATCGGTGCTGCGCCGAGCGTGAACGTCAAGCTGTTCTTCGAGGGCGAGGAAGAGGCCGGCTCGCCGCATCTCGCCGACGTGCTGAAGACGCACCGCAAACGCCTGGCGGCCGATGCGTGGATCATCTGCGACGGACCGATCCATGCGTCCGGCCGCAAGCAGGTCGTCTACGGCGTGCGCGGCGACATGAACGTGCACCTGACCGTGTACGGACCGAAGCGCCCGCTGCACAGCGGCCACTACGGCAACTGGGCGCCGAACCCGGGCTTCGAGCTCGCCGAGCTCCTCGCGACGATGAAGGACGCCGACGGGCGCGTCACGATCGACGGTTTCTACGACGGCGCGGTGCCGCTCGGCGAGGCCGAGCGTCGCGCACTCGCCGCAGCGCCCGCGCTCGACGACACGCTGCGGCGCGATCTCGGTCTCGGCCGCACGGAGCTCCCGGGCACGAGCCTCGCCGAGGCGATCAACCTGCCCTCGCTGAACTTGAACGGCATCCGCGCCGGCAACGTCGGCGCCGAGGCGAGCAACGCGATCATGACCGAGGCGCGCGCGACGCTCGATCTCCGGCTCGTCAAGGGCATCACGCCGACGATGCAGCTCGAGCGCCTGAAGGTCCATGTGCGTAAACAGGGCTGGCACGTGCTCGATCGCGCGCCGACCGATGCCGAGCGGCTCGCGCATCCGCGCATCGTCACGATCGTGATGGAGCCGGGCGGCTACGCCGCTTCGCGTACCGCGATGGAGCTGCCGGTCGCGCGCGCGATCTCGGCGGCGCTGCGCACGACGACGACCGAGCCGGTCGTCGAAATGCCGACGCTCGGCGGCAGCCTGCCGCTGGTGCTCGTCAACGAGATCATGGGTGCCCCGACGATCGTCGTGCCGATCGCGAACTCCGACAACAATCAGCACGCCGAGAACGAGAACCTCCGGATCGGCCAGCTCTGGGACGGCATCGAGACCATGACGGCGCTGATGCGCGCGAGCTGGTGACGGCGGTGTGGCGCGCGCTCACGATGCTCGCGCTGCACGTTCCGCTGAGCGTCGCTGCTGCAGCGTGGCCGCCCGTCGACGCGATCCGCTTCGTCGGCAACGACACGACGCGCGAGCGCGTGATGCTGCGCGAGATGACGCTCGGGCCCGGCGATCCCGCCGATCCGGCGGCGATCGAAGCGTCGCGCCAGGCGATCCTCGACCTCGGTCTGTTCCGCGACGTCGCGATCGCGAGCGAGCCCGGCGAGAACGGCGTGACGCTCGTCGTGACGCTCGACGAGAAATGGTACGTGCTGCCGGTGCCGCGGCTCGACGCGAGCTCGGACCGCGACGTCAGCTACGGCGCGGAGCTGCGTTGGAACAACGTCATGGGGCGCAACCACACGCTCGAGGTCTACGCCGAACGGTCCGAATTCGAGGAGGAGCGCGATCGCGAGGACGAGCGGCACGTCGAGCTCTCGTACGACGCGCCGTACCTGTTCGACACACCCTACGCGCTGCACCTCGAGCTCGAGCACCTCGAGCGCGGCGCGCTCGACCGCGAGGGCCGCGGCTACGACGAAACGTTCCGGCGCGCCGAGGTGCTCGCGACGCGCGATTTCACCCGCGGCCGGCCGCGGCGCGGCTGGACGCTCGGTGCGGGCCTATATCGCGACGACCAGACGACCTCCGGTGCGTTCGCGCCTCCGTCCGACGGCGTCGCGCTCGCGGCGGTCGGCACGGCGCGCTACGACGATCTGCGCTTCCACGTCTACAGCGAAACGGGTCGGCGCTTGCGGCTTCGCGCCGAGATTGCGAGCGACGCGTTCGCTTCGGACTACGACTACAGTCGCACGCAGGCGTCGTACTTCGCCTCGCGCGCGTTCGGCGAGATCGAGCACCAGACGCTGCACTTCCTCGCGGGCGCGGGTGTCGCGACCGACGGCCCGCGCTCGCGCAACACCTATTCGCTCGGCGGGTCGGGCGCGCTGCGCGGCTACGGGTCGGATTTCCTCGAAGGCGACGCGTTCTACTACGTCGCGGCGGAGTACCTGCGGCCGATCCGCTGGGACTGGCTGAGGCTCGTCGTACTCGCCGAACTGGGCGGCGCCGACCGCAACGTGTTCGACTCGTCGAACGCCGACCTCTCGCCCTACGCGAGCATCGGCCTCGGCGTGCGTATCCGCCTCGTGAAGTTCGTCGACGTCGAGCTCGAGCTCGGGATCGCGATGCCGCTGCGTGGCGGCGACGGAGCCCGGTTCTTCGCAGGCGGGAATTGAGCGTCGCTGCCCCGTGAGCGTCTGATCGTTTCGCGCGGACCTACCCGCACCCATCGCTTGCGACGACGCAACGAAGCGCGGGTTCGGCAACTCACGAGATCACCCAGAGCGGCCGGAGGCGAGCCGGGCCACGCGGGCCTCGAGCAGGAACCAGAGCGCCAGCAGGAACCCGAACCACCATTCGAGGACGTTCTCGAGCCGGTCCTTCGTGTCGGGGTCGGCGACCAGCCCCGAGGTTGCGACGCTGCCGAGGCCGAGCAGCAGCATCGCGACGCAGACGCGCGTCATGCCGCGGGCCGACGACGCGAACACCGGCGGCGCGACGCGCTGCAGCAGTGCGCGCAGGAACACGAGCTGCGCGACGAAGGTTGCGGCGAAGTAGAACGTGATCCCGTAGCGGCGCATGAAGCGGTACAGCATGCCCTCGCTGCCGAGCGCGACCAGGTAGACGACCAGCGCGATGCCGGCGATCGCGCCGAGCCACGCGAGCGTCGAACCGACCCGGGTGTCGCCCGAGGCGCGCGTAAGCCACCCGCGCTCGCGCTGCCAGTGCAGGATCTGCAGCAGCGCGCACGGGATCATCAGGACCTTGAACACCGCGTTCGCCGTACCGTGGCGCGCGACCCGGCTGACCGAGGCGCACCCGTCGAGGTACGGCACGCAGGGATCGACGTAGCCCTCGAACGTCGCGAGCGCCCAGGCGACGTGCGCGGCGAGCAGCGTGGTCGCTGCGATCGCGAACGGAAGCAGCCAGTCGTGGGGCGCGCGGTGCATCGCGCGATGCTGCCACGCGAACGCGTGCCGTGCGTCAGAGCCTAGCCGGCGTGGCCCTGCTCTTCCGCATCATCGCGTAGAGCGCGAGCAATACGATCGCACCAACGACCGACGCGATGAACCCCGCCGGCTCGTTCGCTTCGTACCAGCCGAGCTCGCGCCCGAGCCAGCCTGCGCCGACCGAGCCGGCGATGCCGAACAGAGTCGTGAGGATGAGGCCCATCTTGTCGTCGCCGGGCTTCAGAGCACGCGCGACGAGACCGATCACGAAGCCGATCAGGATCAGCCAGAGCCAGCTCATCGTTCGTCCCCTGCTGCGGTCGCGCCGCTCAGGCCGCGATCTGCGTGTAACGGTCGCCGCTCGTCTGCGCGAGCGCGTCGTCGAGGATCACCACGGCTTCGCTGTGCGACGCCTCATCGAGCGCGGCGAGCGCGGTCGCGAACGCGAGCGCGGAGTCGAGCGTCGCATGGCGCGCGAGCACGACACCGTTGACACTGCAATGCCACGGCTTCGGCGCCGATGCATCGTCCTTGATCGAGAATACGTGGTATTCGAAACGGGCCATCCTTGAAACTCCTCGGGCCCGTACACCCGAGTCGATACTAACCCGGGGACTTTGCGGAATTGCGAATGTCGTCACAATCACCGGGCGCCCGGGTGCCCCCCGTTGTCCACCGTTCAGCGGAACGACGATGGCGGGTGAGCTTCCGCTAGGCTTCGGCGACCCTCGATCCGGAAGATCCCGACCCATGCTTCCCCGTTGCGCACTGCCCCTGCTGCTGTTCGCCGCCTGCGCTGCAGCCGCGTCCGAACCGCCGCGGACCCGCTCGAGCGTCGTCCACGCGGGACGGGTCCTCGACCGGCCCGGACACGCTCCCCGGGGGCCGTCGACCATCGTCGTCCGCGACGAACGCATCGAAGCGATCCGCGACGGCCACCTCGCGCCGGCCGCGCTGGGCCTCGCCGACGTCGTCGCGATCGATCTGCGCGATCGGCTCGTGCTGCCGGGCCTGGTCGACGCACACGTGCATCTGGCGAGCGATTACGCCGGCGTCGCGGCGCAGCTCGCGTCGGTCTCCGACAGCGTCGCCGACCGCGCGTACGAGGCGGCGGTCAATGCGCGCAAGACGCTCGAGGCGGGCTTCACCACCGTGCGTAATCTCGGTGACGACGACGGCGTCACGCTCGCGCTGCGCGATGCGATCGCCGCAGGCAAGGTACCTGGGCCACGGATCCTCGATGCGGGCTCGGGCATCTCCGCGACCGCCGGCCATACCGACGACCGGCTCGGCTTCCGCGAAGAGCTCCACGAGGCGATCGGCCACGAGCAGGTCTGCGACGGTGCCGACGACTGCCGCCGTGCCGTACGCACGCAGGTTGCGCGCGGTGTCGACGTGATCAAGATCGCGACGACCGGCGGCGTCAACAGCCGCATCGGTCTCGGTCTGGGCGCGCAGATGTTCGAGGACGAGGCGCGTGCGCTGGTCGAGACGGCGCACCTCTACGGCAAGAAGGTCGCCGTTCACGCGCACGGGGCCGACGGCATCACGCTCGCGCTCGCGGCCGGTGCCGACTCGATCGAGCACGGCACGCTGATGGACGACGCCGCGATCGCGCTGTTTCGCAAGACCGGTGCGTACTACGTGCCGACGCTCTCGACCATCAACGGTTACCGCGAGCGGCTCGCGGCGAATCCCGAGGCGTACACGCCGGAGGTTCGCGCGAAGATCGAATGGCGCATCGGCATCACCGGCAAGGCGCTCGAGCGCGCGGTCGAGCACGGTGTGAAGATCGCCTTCGGGACCGACGCCGGCGTGAGCCTGCACGGCCGCAACGCCGACGAGTTCGAGCTGATGGTGCGGCACGGCATGACGCCGGCGAGCGCGATCGCCGCGGCGACGGTCGGCGCTGCCGATCTCGTCGGCCTCGGTGGCGAGATCGGCACGCTCGCACCGGGACGCCGCGCCGATCTCGTTTCGGCGCCCGGCGACCCGCTCACCGACGTGTCGACGCTGAAACACGTCGACTTCGTGATGAAGGACGGCGTCGTTCACGCGCGGCCATTGCGGAGCGCCGAGCCCGTCACGGTTTCGGGTTCAGGCGAGTGACGTACCATCGGCATCGCCTTTGCCAGGAAATCTCGACGATGAAGCGTATCGCCCTCGTTGCCGGCCTCGCCCTCGTGCCCATGCTCGCCTTCGCCGACGAGTCCGCAGTCGAGGAGGAAGCCGAGGCCCAGGGCCTCACGAAGCGCGAGATGCGGATGCTCTCGGGCGCGCCGACGAGCTATGCCGAGTACCGCACGTCGTACCGGCTCGCGCGCGACAAGATGCGTCGTGCCGCGTACGCCGACCCGCCGCCGCGGCGCATGCGCCGCGAGGCCGATCCTCGGCTCGAATCGGAGACGCCGCCGCGCGAGGACGCCGAGACCTACGCGCTGCCCGAGGACGACGGCACGCGCTGATCGGCAAGATTGCGCTCTCGCGCCGCGCGTGAGCGCGCTTCACGCCGCTCGCCCCACGTCAGGAACGCACCGACCGCTGCGAGATAGCCGGCGGCGATGCGTTCCAGCCAGCGGCCCCTGCGGCGCGCGATCGTGCGCACGTCGCCGACGAACTCGTCCCAGTTGTCGGCCCCGAGCTGGCCCCAGGCGACCGAGATATTCGGTTCCGTCGCGCGCGTCGTGTGCCACCAGCCGGCCGGCAGGAACAGCGTGTCGCCACGCTCGAGCGTGACGTGGTGCGGGCGCGCGGCGACGAAGCGCGGATAGCGCGCGAGGTCCGGCGCTTCGATATCGGCGACGCTCGACTGCCACGGCTCGTCTGCGCGCGGATAGAGACAGGGCGCATCCGACGGCGCGTAGAGCACGAAGGTCTTGCGGCCGTGCAGCTGCGCGACCCAGGTGTGGACGTGGAAATAGTCGTAGTGCAGGTACGGGAACCTCGCGTCGGGCCCGCCGAAGAACATCTCGTAGTTGCTGTAGCCCGAGAACAGACGCGTCGGCAGCAAGCGGCTCGTGAGGCGGTCCGGGAGGCTGCCCGCGTAGCGCGGCGCGAACTCGGCGCGAAGCTCCGGCGCCATGCGGTCGAGGTCGATGCGCGCGGGGTACGGCGGGCGATTCGCAGGATCGTTCGCCTCGATCGCGTCGAGCACCTCGCAGATCGTCGGCGCGCTGCCGGCAACCGGCAGCACGCGCATCGTGCCGTACTCGGCACGGAAACGCGCGGGCGTGTACGCCTGCTTCGACAGCCACGGTTCGGATAGACCGGTCAGCACGACCGGCGTGCGGCTCGCATACCAGGTTGTGCGGAACGCTTCCGCCTCTGGTGCGGCGAGGCGGACGATCGTTGCAGGCATCGGCGTGCCCTGCTCGACTTCGGCAGGCTCGACGGCAACGGCGTTCACGGCATCGGATCCCTCCCTGCGCGATGAACTTGCCAGCGTGCGCGTGAACGCGCGCGGAACCGTCGCGGCCGCCGTGGCGCGGTACGAAATCTGTGCTTCGAACCGAGCGCGCGATTGGCGAACCGAACCACGTCGCGCCCCAGCCACGCGGTAGACTCGCGCCATGGCGACGGACCGCGATGCACTGCCGATGACCTTCGAGGCGCTCGGGCTCCCCGAGTCGCTGGCTCGCGCGGTCGCGGCCGTCGGCTACGAAACGCCCTCCCCGATCCAGGCCGCGACGATTCCGCCGTTGCTCGAAGGGCGCGACGTGCTCGGCCAGGCGCAGACCGGCACCGGCAAAACCGCCGCGTTCGCGCTGCCGATCCTCGCGCAGCTCGAAACCGCGGCGACGAAGCCGCAGGCGCTGGTGCTCGCGCCGACACGCGAGCTCGCGATCCAGGTCGCCGAGGCGTTCCAGCGCTACGCGACCGGAATGCCGGGCTTCCACGTGCTGCCGATCTACGGCGGCCAGTCGTACGGCCCGCAACTCGGCGGCCTCAAGCGCGGCGTGCACGTCGTGGTCGGGACGCCGGGGCGTGTCGTCGATCATCTCGAGCGCGGCACGCTCGATCTGTCGGCGCTGAAATGGCTCGTGCTCGACGAAGCAGACGAGATGCTGCGCATGGGCTTCATCGACGACGTCGAAGCCGTGCTCAAGAAGACGCCCGAGACCCGCCGGACCGCGCTGTTCTCGGCGACGATGCCGCCGCCGATCAAGCGGATCGCGGACCGCTACCTGCGCGACCCGGCCGAAATCACGATCGCCGCGAAGACCAAGACCGCGACGAACGTGCGTCAGCGCTACTGGCTGGTCTCGGGGCTGCACAAGCTCGACGCGCTGACCCGCATCCTCGAAGCCGAGGCGTTCGAGGCGATGATCGTGTTCGCGCGCACCAAGCAGGCGACCGAAGAGCTCGCCGAACGGCTCGGCGCGCGCGGCTTCGCCGCCGCCGCGATCAACGGCGACATCGAGCAGAAGGTCCGCGAGCGCACGATCCAGCGGCTGCGCGACGGCGCGATCGACATCCTCGTCGCGACCGATGTCGCGGCACGCGGGCTCGACGTCGAACGCGTCAGCCATGTGCTGAACTACGACATCCCGTACGACCCGGAAAGCTACGTCCACCGCATCGGCCGCACCGGCCGCGCCGGACGCAGCGGCGAGGCGGTGCTGTTCGTGACGCCGCGCGAGCGCGGCATGCTGAAGGTGATCGAGCGCGTCACGCGATCGACGATCGAGCCGATGGCGCTACCCAGCGTCGAAGCGGTCAACGACCGGCGTGTCCTCAAGTTCATGCAGAAGATCACCGCCGCGCGCGAGGCCGGCGGGCTCGAGCCGTTCGAGCGGCTGATCGAGAGCTACGAGCGCGAGCACGACATACCGGCGCGCGAGATCGCGGCTGCGCTCGCGCGCATCGCGCACGGCAACAAGCCGCTGCTGCTCGACGCGAGCGAGCCGCGTGCGCACGTGGAGCGGCGCGAGACACGCGAGACACGCGAGGCGCGTCCGGCACGACCCACGCGGGATCGCGACGGCGGGACGCGCGACTCACCGCGCCGCGAGCGCGCGCGACGCCCGCCCGAAGCCGGCATGCGCACCTATCGCGTCGCGGTCGGACGCCAGCAGGGCATCAAGCCCGGCAACCTCGTCGGCGCGATCGCAAACGAGGCCGGGCTCGAAGCGAAACAGATCGGTCGCATCGAGATCGAGGATCGCTACAGCCTCGTCGATCTGCCCGAAGACCTGTCGGACGCGGTGCTGAAGCACCTCGCCAAGGTGCGGGTCGGCGGCGAGAAGCTGCGCATCGCCGTCGCTACGGACGAGTCCGTCCGGCCGCGTCGCCCCGCCGCGCGCTGACGCGGCAGCTCAGTCGCCGCGCTCGATCCGCGCGCGCAGCGCGTCGACGCGATCGAGCCAGCGCTCGAACCGCTGCTCGTCCTCGGCGAACGCGTCGAGCTCGCGCTCGGCGTCTTCCGGCGGCAGGCGTTCGGCGAGTTGCTCGACGCGCCAGCGTTCGTCCTCGAGCCACGCGCGGGCCGCGTCGATGTGATCGTCGATCGCCGCGAGCTGCCGGCGCGGCGGCCCGTCGAGCCCGAGGCGGCCGATCGGCGGCGCCCAGCGGCTCGGATCGAGCGCCGGATCGTCGTGCCAGTCCGCGTCGCGGTCCGGTTCGAGCATGTCGCGTTCGTCTGACACGCGCTCGTCGTAGCGCGCGTCGTCGTCGACGTCGTCCCGGCTGCCCTCGTCTTCGTCTTCGCCGTGCGCGGTGACGCGCTCGTCGTCCTGCGCTGCCGGTGCACGCGCTGCGGTCGCGCGGTCGCCACCGTTGGGGCGCGCCGGTGTCGGGGTTCGCGCCGCGCCGCGTGGTACTTCGGGTTGCCGCGCTGCGGCAGCCGGCGCCGGTGTCATACCCGCCGCAGCGGCAACGCGGCCCGGTGACGGCGCCATCGGCGCCGTCGGCTCGGCGCTCGGCGCCGTCGCCGCTTCACTGCCTTCCGCCGCAGTCTGCGCGGTGGGATCGACCACGAGCGGCTCGAACGTCTCCGTGCGCTTGCGCGCCAGCGCGTAGACCAGGACCGCCGCGAGCGCCGCGGCGCCGAGCAGCGCGAACCCGGCGAAGCGACGCTGCGACCGCTCTTGCGGCCGCGCGCGCTGTGCTTCGACGTAAGACGGCGCCTCGGCGCGAATCGCCGGCAGCGCGTCGAGCGCGAGCGGTGCGTCGGCCTCAGCGGTCGCACTCGTGGACGATGCCGCCGCGACCGCGGCGGGCTCCGCGACGTCGATGCGTTCGAGCGCGTGCCCCATCGCGCGCGCGGAGACGAAACGCTCGCCCGGCGCTTTTGCGAGCGCGCGATCGAAGAACGGCTGCCAGCGCCCGTAGCGCTCCGGCAGGCGCGGAACCGGCGCATCGGCGTGCTGTGCCGCGAGCGCGAGGTCGTCGGCTGCCTCGTACGGCGGACGCCCGGTCAGCGCCTCGAACAGCACGACCGCGAGGCTGTAGAGGTCCGCGCGCGGATCGACCTTCTCGCCGCGGGCCTGCTCCGGGCTCACGTAGCGTGCCGCACCGAGCGCGCGGCCGGGCCGCGTGAGCCCGCGCGCGCCGTAGATCGAGGTCGCGATACCGAAATCGGCGAGCAGCGCGCGGCCGTTCTCGTCGAACAGGATGTTCGAGGGCTTGATGTCGCGATGGACGACGTTGCGCCCGTGCGCGTACCAGAGCGCATCGAGCAGCGCGACGCCGATGCGGCGCACCTCGGCAGGCGCGAGCGGGATCCGTTCGGACAGCGCGCCGCCGGCGAGATGTGGCATCGCGTAGTAGCGGCGTCCGTCGGCGGTCGCGCCGCTGTCGATCAGCGGCACGACGTGCGGGTGCACGAGCTCGGCGGCGGTGCGCGTCTCGAACTCGAAACGGGCGAGCGTTTCGGCGTCGCTCGTCTCGCCGCGCAGCACTTTCAGCGCGACGCGCCGCCCGAGCGCCCGCTGCTGCGCGAGCCAGACGTCGGCGCCGTCGCTGCCGCCGATGCGCTCGAGCAGCGCATAGCCGGGGATCTCGACCGGGTCGCCTACTTGTCGCGTCACGAATGCCCCCTGCCGCCCTGGGGCAACATAGCGGATGCGCGTAACGCGGCGCTGAACGGGCGCGACCGGCTCAGGCGACGGCGCGCACGTCCTCTACGGCGGCGCACAGCGCGTCGGTCGTGACGACCTCGGCGAACTCGGTGTGTATGGTCGCGAGATGTGCCCGGTGCACGTCGTCGGCGCTGACACGTACGCCGTCGGGACCGGTCAGGTCGAAGCACGCGCAGGCGTCGCCGACGAGCACGGTGCGGAAGCCGAGGTTCGCCGCCATTCGCGCCGTCGTCGATACGCACATGTCCGTGGTGATACCGAACATGACGACCGAGTCGGCATCGAGGCGGCGCAGCCGAAGCTCGAGATCGGTGCCGATGAACGCGCTGTTCACGGACTTCGTCACGAGCGGCTCGCCCGCCGCCGGCTCGAAGCCATCGCGGAAAGCGTTGCCGGGCTGGCCCGGCGCGAGCGTCGAGCCCGGGGTGGTCGAGTCGTGCCGCACGTGGATGATCGGAAGTCCGGCAGCGCGCCATGCCGCGAGCAGCGTGCGCCCGTTCGTCTCCATGGCAGGGTTGTTGCGCGTGCCCCAGCGCGGATGATCGAAGCCGCGCTGCACGTCGATCGGAATCAGCACGGTACGTTCGTCGATCTTCATGGCGGAGTCTCCTCGGTCTTTGTGTGATTGTCGCGAGCGGCGCGCCCTGGTCGCAACCTGGCATGCCGGCTCAGCGCCGCAACGACTCGGTCCTGCTGCAATTCACGGCTCGGCTCGAGTCCGAATCGGTTCGGCGCCCCATTTGACGCGGGGCGGCCGTCTTCCGTGTACCTATCGTCGGTCACCAGAGGCGATCTCGACATGGACAGACGCAGAGCGATCGGGCTGATCGGAGCACTTCCCGCGGCCGCCCTTGCGGCAGGTCAGGGGCGAGCGGGACCGGCGAGCTCGGCGAAACGGCTGCGTATGGCCGTCGTGGGTCTCGGGCGAGCCGCGGAGGACGATCGCTTCGACGCCGTCCACCTTTGCTTGCCGGTCGGGCTTCACGCCGAATACGCAGAGTTGTCGCTTGCGGCAGGGAAACATGTGCTCTGCGAGAAGCCGCTGGCGGCGACTGCCGCCGAGGCACGCAGGTTGATGAGAGCGGCATCGAAAGCCGAGCTCGTGCTGATGCCCGCGTACCGAGCGAAGTACTCGAACGTCCTGCCGCATGCGCTCGGTCGCGTGGCAGATCTCGGAACCATCGTGTCGATCGACGCGCACAAGGGCTTTCGCATGACGTTACCCCCGGGAAACTGGCGCTTCGATCCGGCGCTTTCCGGCGGAGGCTCGCTCTACGACATCGGACCCTACAGCTTGCAGCTCACGCGTTGGGTCGCGGGCGGTCTTCCCAAGCGCGTCACGGCCATGGTCATCGACGACGACACCGACGAGCGCTTCAAGAGAGTCGAGCCTCATGCCACCTGGATCATGGAGTTCGGCAACGGAGTCCACGCGACCGGTAGCGCGAGTTGGCGATATCAGCTGCAGAATCGTCTGCGGATCGGAACTTCGCATGCGTGGATCGATCTCGAGCCGGCCACGCCTGCAATCGGCGAAAGGCTGCGCATCGCTCATGCTGATCCGCCGCGCGTCGAAGAGCCGACCTTGCCGCTGCTCGACCAGCTCCCGACGATGTACGACGACTTTGCGGTCGCCGCAATGGAAGGGTCGGCACCACGCGTGACGGCGGCCGATGGGCTTGCGGACCTCGTCGTCATCGAAGCCATTAAGGAGTCGGCTCGAAACCGCGCGGCGCCCGTCGTCTTGTCTGCGGAGGCATGAAATGGCCCGAAGCCACTGAGAGGCAGCAGGGACCGCAGGGACATTGCTTTCGGTCGGTGTGGTACGCAGTTTCGAGCGGGGATCGGAAGCAACAGACGAGGGTTACGAAGGCGAGGTCACCGAGACGATCGACTGGCAAACGATCGAGAGCTGGAAAGGAAGGTTGTCCGCAGATTCCGCGTTCACGACCGTCAAGACCGCCTGGGTCTCCGACAGGCATCCCCGTCCTTCCTGGCGCCCGGGTGGTTCTTACGGCGAAGGACCCTGGTTGCTGTTTCTCTACGGCCAGGAGCCCTTCGGCAGCTTCGATGCGTACCAGCTGCAGGACTCCGAGCGGATCGTCAGGTTTCTCGAGCGGCGGCGGCGGCGATAGAAATACGCGCGCTGCCGTGCATCGCCACGGTGCGCACCTCGCCGGTGCTCGCGGTGCCACTCGATCGTCGCTGATCCGCCGTCAGCGGATGTGCAGCATCTCGGCTTCGTCGAGCGAGCCGTCCTCACGAATGATGGCGTAGTGCTTGCGATCGGGATCGAAGATCACCGGCACCGGCGCCTGAAACGCGGGACGGCGCACGAACTTGAGCTCCCACCCGAACCGTTCGAGGTCACGCAGCGTCACGAGCTGATCGACGCTGAGCTCGCGCTCGAGCGTGCGCCCCATCGGGGTTTGTTTGCGGCGTTCCTGCATGCGGCCAGCCCCCTGTCCGCGACGGTACCGGAACCGATCCTACGCCGGTCGCGAGCGGCAATACAGGGGGGCTCGCGGGGCCGGAAACGGACCTAGCCGAGGAACAGATCGGGCACCAGCGGTGCGCTCGGATCGACCGCATACGCAGCGAAATCCGTGACCCCGGTCTCGCGCAGAACGTCCTCGTCGATCAGGAATTTCCCGGTGCGGGCGCGGCTCGGCTGAACGAGGATCGCGTGCGCGGCGTCGGCGACGATCTCGGGACGGCGCAAGCCGCGTGGGTCGAGCTCCGGCAGCATGGCGACCGCGGCTGTCGCGATGACGGTGCGGGGCCAGAGCGCATTGATCGCAACGCCCTGCTCGCGGAACTCTGCGGCGAGGCCGAGCGTCACGAAGCTCATGCCCATCTTCGCGAGCGTGTAGGCGGCGTGCGGCGCCCACCACTTCGGCTCGAGGGACGGTGGTGGCGCCAGCGTCAGGATGTGCGGGTTCTTCGCCTGCAAGAGATGCGGCAGGCAAGCCTGGCTGACGAGGAAGGTACCGCGGGCGTTGACGCCGTGCATCAGATCGAAGCGCTTCATCGGCGTCTCGAGCGCGCCGCGCAGCCAGATCGCGCTCGCGTTGTTGACGAGGATGTCGAGCCCGCCGAAGCGCTCGACCGTCTGCGCCACCGCCGCGCGGACCTGGTCCTCCTCGCGAATGTCGACCGCGAGCGCGAGCGCGCGGCCGCCGGCGGCTTCGATCGCGGCCGCGGCCGTGTGGATCGTGCCCGGCAGCTTCGGATTCGGAACGTTCGACTTGGCTGCGACGACCACGTTCGCGCCGTCACGCGCGGCCCGCACCGCGATGGCGAGCCCGATGCCGCGCGATGCGCCCGTGACCAAGAGAGTCTTGCCGGCAAGTGTCGTCATGCCGGCATTGTATGGGGCGCGAGCGGAGTTTCAGCCCCCGGCACTGACGCGCCAGACGACGTTACCGACGTCGTCCGCAACGAGCAGCGCGCCGTCCTTCGCAACCGCCACGCCGACGGGCCGGCCACGCGCATTGCCCTCCTCGTCGAGGAAGCCGACGAGCACGTCGCGTGCCTCGCCGCTCGGCATGCCGTTCGCGAACGGCACGTAGATGACCTTGTAGCCGCTCTGCGGCTTGCGGTTCCAAGAGCCGTGCTGGCCGACGAACGCGCCGTCGGCGAAATCGGGCGTGAGCGCAGCACCGGTGCTGTACGTGAGCCCGAGCGAAGCCGTGTGCGCGCCGAGCGCATAGTCGGGCTTGATCGCGCGCGCGACGAGGTCGGGACGCGGCGGCTCGATCCGGACGTCGACGTTTTGCCCGTAGTAGCTGTACGGCCAGCCGTAGAACCCGCCGTCGCGCACCGAGGTCATGTAGTCGGGCACGAGATCGCCGCCGATCTCGTCGCGCTCGTTGACGGCGGTCCAGAGCATGCCGCTGTCGGGTTGCCAGAACATGCCGTTCGGATTGCGCAGGCCCGAGGCGTAGAGCCGCGACGCACCGGTCGCACGATCGATCTCGAGAATCGCGGCGCGGTTCACCTCGCGGTCCATGCCCGCCTCGCCGACATTGCTGTTCGAGCCGACGGTCGCGTAGAGCTTCGAGCCGTCCGCGCTCGCGATGAGGCTCTTGGTCCAGTGGTGGTTGAGGTTGCCGGCCGGCAGATCGGCGAGCTTCGTACCCGGCTCGCGGATCTCGGTGGCGCCGGCGCGGTAAGGAAAGCGCACGACCGCGTCGGTGTTCGCGACGTAGAAATCACCGCCGACGTCGGCCATGCCGAACGGCGAATTGAGCCCGGTCAGGAACGCGCTGCGCGTCTCGGCGACGCCGTCGCCGTCGGCGTCGCGCAGCAGCGTGATGCGATTCGCGGACGGTGTCGCGGCGCCGGCCTTCTTCATCGCGCGCTTCATGACCCAGCCTTTGATGCCCTTGCGCACCGACTCCGTGCGTTTCGGCGCGTTCGTCTCCGCCACGAGCACGTCGCCGTTCGGCAGCACGTGGAGCCAACGCGGGTGATCGAGACCTGTCGCGAGCGCGTTGACGCGCAGCCCCGCGGCGGCGGTCGGCACCGCGCCATCGGCCCAGCCGACGGCGGGTGCGATGTCGACCGTCGGTATCGTTTCCTTGCGCGGCTGGGGCAGCTCCGGGTCGGGCCCCATGCCGGCTGAGACGGGTTGCGTCGCCCTCGAGCCGCAACCCGCGAGCGCCGCGGCGAAGCTCGCGGCGATGAAGACGTACGGAAGACGTGCGCGCATGACGAGCCCTCGTCGCAGGCCCGCGCGCCGCGCCGGAGTATAAACCCGCGCCGGCACGCGCAATCGCCGTCTTGCGGCGCGCCGTTCAGTATTGCGACGACTTCACCAAAAGGTGTT
>Ga0187892_10002175_pt1 | contig 40983 bp, 36 predicted proteins | sample MA1701073metaG_FD_139345 | JGI IMG/M metagenome (GOLD analysis project Ga0187892, IMG submission 139345) | Bio-ooze microbial communities from a basaltic lava cave in the Kipuka Kanohina Cave System on the Island of Hawaii, USA - MA170107-3 metaG ... | reverse complement strand
GAAGATCATTCGAAAGAGGTCGGGTCATCGGATACTGGCCTCCGCTCCAGCCAGAATCTTGAATCAGACTCGTCGCCCTTTGAAAACCCCTTCCGATTCAATCAGTCCATGAAACGCTCTAGGTCTTCGCCGGCGCGATTTCTTTCCAGAGCTCGGCGGGGAAGCCGCGCGCGTCCACGCTGAAGATCTGCCGCGCGATCGCGGGCTTCGTCCCCTTGCAGGTCCAGTCGTAGATCATGGGGTTCTCGTGCCCGATCACCGAAAGCGGGATCACCTCGGCGTTGGGCTGGCCCACGCAGAACTCGCGAATCGCCTTGGTCGGCGCCATCTCCTGGTTCGCCTTGCCGCAGATCGGGGCGTTGCCCTGCACGCAACCCCAGACCTTTCCTCCCATGCAGCGCCACACCACGGCACGCGCGGGATCGACCTTCGAGGCCTTTGCGCCTTGATCTCCTCCTTGCTGTAGAGCGCGGCGACCATCCAATCCGGCACGGCCGCGCCTGAGTAGCGCGCATCGGGCGCGTCGGCATTGCCGACCGCCTGGCAGTAGGCGGCGGCGTCGGTGAACGGCTTGTCGGCCGCCTGAGCCGGCGCTGACAACGCCGGCGCAAGGGACGCCAAAACGCCTGCGGCTAAGATCGGCACTCGCATGATGCTTAGCGCGCGTGCGAAACCGGAAAAGCGGCGCGCTTGGTCTCGCGCTTACCTCTTCTTGCGGTACCGAGGATGAGGCTTTGCGTCAGGTGGACAAAATAGCGCGTGAAAGCCGCCCGGCTCGGCAACACAGTAGCCCTTATGCACCACCTTCGGATTGTAAATGCCCGTGGCCATCAAGAACGGCACGGACATGATCGCCAAGATGAAGCCCATCCAACCCTCCCCGTTTATTGGCGTGGTACACGCCCCGCGCAGGATACCACTCGATTCCGCGAATATTCCGTGCCGCCGCTGAAAAATGCGGAAGTGTTGCCCGCCGGGCACAGCACCCAAGTCGCGCCCCGGCTCGGCGAGCGCCGTGATCCAGGGAATCTCGGCGATATCGATGGCAAAAACGACACCGGGACCCTCAGCGCCAGTTCCAATGCTGGCTTCACCGCCCCGTAGACCAAGCTTCCTCTCCAACTCCGCCAGTCGCGCGCGGCCCTCGTTCGTTCTGATAGGTGGGGGCTCCAAAGTCGATGTTGATCTTGTCCGTGTCGGAGGTGGTCACTTATCGCTCCCTGGCAGCGCAGCCGCGCTGAAAGCCTGGCGAGGTCAAAGTCTGGACAGGCTGAGCGTGGCCGAGCCTCGCCCACTCGTGACGGTCACGGACAGGCGATTGCCGTGATGGACGATCACGACAGTGCCGGTCACCCCCTCGCCTTGCATCCGACCGGAGTAGCGATTGCTCCCCGATGCAACGACGCGCCCCTTCGCGTCGTAGCGGCCGGTCTCGGCGGAGCATTGCGACGACACCGAAAAGGCTGTGGCGGAAAGTCTCTGGAAGCCGACCCGGCAACGCACCGCGTGCTTGGCCTGGCGATGAGTGACAACGCCAGAGCCACGCCACTGGCCTTGCAGCGACAACGCGGCAAGCGCCGGCGTAAGCGCGAAGACCAAGGCGATGAGCGTTGCAATCAGAGCATGCCGCACCCAGAATGCTGTAACCATATCCGGCCCTCTCGCCCACGACTATGACATATCCTCAATCCGCTTTCAGCCCCTACGCCCGAGCGGCTTGCCGAGCACGCGCGCACCCGCAAGCGTAAGCAAGACGATGGGTCGCAAAAATACGGAAGACCTATGCTATCTGGGGTAACCCTCTAAGACCTCGCTATTCGCCTTACAAAGGCGCATACTCCTAAGAGGCGTGGTAGCGAGACCATGCAACCTCCATCGCCGTGTGGTCGCCGCCACGCGGGCAAGGAATGGATGGAGAGGACAATGAAGCAGAAGCTCATTGTGGCTGCTTTAGGGACGGGCGTGTGCGTGCTTGCCTTGCAAGCCCCTGCAGAGGCAGAGACGTGTCGCTGGCGGGGAGATGCCCCTTTCTGCGATCTTGCCAGCAGATGCAAGGGCGGCGAGATAGAAAGGAATCGACACAATAACAATTCCGTGCAAGGCCCGGGCAGAGGGTTTTTTGGAGCTGCGTGCCGAGCGGGCACCTACAAGGTCTATTGCTGCACGCCAGATCCCCAACCTGCCCCTGCCGCCCAGCCAGAGGCGCAAGACTTACCGAAAGCAACCAAGCAAACAGGAAAGGAGGAGTCAGGCGCCCCTTATAAAGCAACCAAGCAAACAGGAAAGGACGAGTCAGTCGCCCCTTATATAGCGACCAAGCAAACGGGAAAGGAGGAGGCGGTGACAACGCCTGCGCCTACCGCCCCAGTGCCTGATGATGCGACACCGGATGGGAAGCCTGACAAGCAAGGGAAAGAGAAAGGCAAGGAAAAGGGCAAGGCCAAACACGAAAAAGGGAAAGGTGACAAAAAGGACCTAGCCAAGCTGTGCAAGAAGAAGCCCGACCACCCGGATTGCGCGAAACTTGCCTTGGACTGACGACAAAGCAAGTTCACCGAAGGTGAAGTCGATATGCTGACGCGCGCAGGAGGACTGGTCATGTCCAAAAAGACAGTTGGCCTGCTCGTCACGTTAGTAGCCTTGTTTATCCCGACATCGCTACAACCCGCCCTTGCTCATACAAGTACAATTGCGCATGCGAAGGTCCGACCTATCGTAATTCTGAGCAGTGGACCCGTCACCAGCTGCCCACCAGGATACACATGGCAGGAAGGGAAGAAGCAGCGCGTGTGTTATAGGCCAAAGCCTGGGTCGGCAAAAGTTGTCTGCGAGTTTAAAGGCGGTGGATCATGTGTTGCCGCTCCACAGCCAGAGGCGGCGACCGAGCAAACGGGAAAGGAGGAGGCAGTCGCCCCTTATATAGCGACCAAGCAAACGGGAAAGGAGGAGGCGGTGACGACGCCTGCGCCTACCGCCCCAGTGCCTGATGATGCGACACCGGGTGGGAAGCCGGACGAGCAAGGGAAGGAGAAAGGCAAGGAACAGGGCAAGGGCAAACACGAGAAAGGCGACAAACGCAAAAAAGAACTCGCCAAGCTGTGTAAGAAGAAACCCAACCACCAGGATTGCGCGAAACTTGCCTCAGATTGATCGATTGCCAAGCGGCTAACGGCGGGGCGCGTCGCTCTCACCGTCGCGTGTGGCAACATCATGGGGTGTGCCGCCTCTGGCCGTACACGCAAAACGACAGACTGGACGGTGCCCACATTAACCGAGCAGCAAGGGGTCAGCCTCAGTATTGGGCTGCCGTCAGCCCTGTTTCTGCGTGGACGGCGGAATACGGGAAGCGGCCTCAGTGGTTCCGCTTGGGGCCGTTTCTCTTAAAGGCTCTCCATGCGTACTCTTGTCGCCATCGCTCTTGCAGTCTGCTCCCTCTCCGTGTCGGGCTGCTCTCGCTGGTGCCCTTGTGCCCCCGAACCCCCGCCCTTAGCCCCTCATCAATATGGCGACGGACGATACTCCGACTCCTACAGAGGCAACTCGTACGAAGGAGGATACTCGGACTACTCGTATGACCAACCGCCACCATCAAACTCATACGGGCAACGCGCTCGCCCCTCTGACCCATATCTAGCTTCGCCGCCTAACGGATATGGAGGGACAACGCCTAAACGCTACTGACGAGCGCCGGACGGAGGCATTAGACAAGCCGCTTAGGAACGACCCCAGAAAGATAAGAAGCCCGATAGTGGCAATCACACCTATGACGATTTTCGCATCAGTATCCATTGGCGGGTTCGCGGCCTGCCTCGACGCCCAACTCGATCAGCCGAACGTCGTATTTCAATAAGTTGAGCCGGAAAAAACTGGCTCCCCGGGCCGGATTCGAACCAGCGACCCAGCGGTTAACAGCCGCTTGCTCTACCAGCTGAGCTACCGGGGATCAGGATGCGCCACGTGATGGCGCCGTAAACGGTAGATAGCAAAAGGGCAGGGGGCGTTCCAGAGCCTTGCGCGCGAGAGCGGGCGGCAAGCTGCTCTGCAATTTGATGGGATAATGCGCTAGTGCGAGCTTCTTGATGAGCAAACACCGGACATTGGCGGAGCGCGACGCGCCGCTCTTCGCTTGGCTTGGGCCGCTGTCCCGCTTCGCCGAGCTCGGCACCGCGGGCTACCCCCGCGCGGTCCGCCGCCGGCTCAGCATCGTCAACGTCATGGCGATGCTCATCGCCGTCTTCTCGGCCGTCTACGCCGTTGTGTTCGCCTTCTACGGCGTCGCCACCTACCTGCCGCTGATCGTCGTCAATCTCGTGTTGATGACGGTCGCGCTTCTCGTGCCGCTCGCCCACCGCATCAACGACATCGCCGCGGCGATCCTGCTCGCCGCCGCCGAGTATGTCGCGCTCTTCTTCTTCGTGCGCGCGCTCGGCCACGACTCCGGCATCCAGATCAACTACATCATCGCCGCCGCGGTCGCCTTTGCGGTTGTTGGCCTGGGCCGGCTCCGCCTCGTTGCCGCGATGATCGCGATCGGGCTCCTCCTGCATGTGGCGGCCTGGTTCCTCTATCCGCCCGAGCGCGCACAGATCGCCGCCGATCCGGCGCTCCTTGCCAATCTCTACATCTCCTCGGCCGCCACCACCTTCACCATCATCGCGCTGATCGTGGGCTACGCCTTCACTCTGGCCGACCGCGCGCGCGCCGAGGCCGATGCGCTGCTCGTCAATATCCTGCCCGAGGCGATCGCGGAGCGCCTCAAGGCGCGGCCAAGCGACAAGGTGGCCGACAGCGTCGGCGACGCTTCAGTCCTCTTCACCGATCTCGTTGGCTTTACCGAGCTCGCGCAGAAGCTCGGCGCCAAGCGCACCGTGGCGCTTCTCGACCACATCGTCAGCGAGTTCGATAGGCTCGCAGCGGCGCATGGGGTGGAGAAGATCAAGACCATCGGCGACGGTTACCTCGCCGTCGCGGGCGTAAGCCGGCCGCAGTCCGATCATCTTGCGCGGCTCGCCCGCATGGCGCTCTTTCTGCCCGGTCTCGTCGCCCGGCTCTCGGCCGCGCACGGCGTCGATCTCAAGATCAGGGCGGGGATGGCCTGCGGCCCGCTGATGGCAGGGATCATCGGCAGCGACAAGTTCTCCTATGACGTCTGGGGCGAGACAGTGAACCTCGCTTCGCGGCTCGAGTCGCACGGGCTTCCCGGCGAGATTCAAGTGTCTGACGCAGTCAGGGAGGCGCTCCGTGACAGCTTCGTCTTTGAGCCGCGCGGCGAAATCCAGGTGAAGGGCGTCGGCCGCGTCAACACCTGGCTTCTCAGGCGGGAGACCGATGGCAGCGGGCGCGGCTGATCCCGCGCGGGAGGCAGCGCACGGCCGATGCTCATGACGTCATGCCCGGACACCCGGGTCCGGCTCCGCCGGCCCGGGCGCAGACTCGAGTCCGGGCATCCATGCCGTTACCCTGAAGCGCTAGTGGAATGGATTGCCGGAGCCTGTCCCCGGACTCGATCCGGGGATCAAGCCCGGCAATGACGGCTGCAGGTGGCTTTGCTCGTCACGCCGAGGTTGCGGCGCCCTGCGCGAGTCCTTATGTCCGCTTCAATTAACCTGCCGCTGGGAGCCATGGCCCACAAGATCCGCCTCTTCGATCGGCATTGGCATCTGCCGAAGTCGAAACCGATCCGCATCGGGCTCGGGATTCTGCTGATCGCCGGCGGCCTCGTGGGCTTCCTCCCCGTGCTCGGGTTCTGGATGATTCCGCTCGGCCTTCTCGTGCTCTCGATCGATCTCCCGATCGTGCGGCGCTGGCGCCGCCAGCTCACCGTGTGGTGGCATCGCAGGAAAGGCGAGGAGGACGAGACGTCCGACGCCGAAGAGACCGCCGCGCAGGCTTCCAAGAAGGATGCGAGTTCCGATCGACGGCCATAGAGTCGGTACCGCGCAATCTGCCGTGGCGCCGTGTGGGGCAGGATCGGTTTGCGTTTGAGTTATCCGCGCGCGTCCCGAGTGAAGAGCGCCCGCTTCAGACACTGCGACAAATCGAATCGAAAAAGCGTCGATTGCCCGCCCAGGCGTGAGCGAGTTGTTAGGCACGGACGATTGTGGTGCTGAAGCCAAACACGAAAAAGGCCGCCAAGTCTCTGGCGTGCGGATTAGAGGAGATGAGTCTTGATGCGTGAACTGACCCACAAAGAGCTTGACGAAGTGGCGGGGGGAGCGAAACCCTTCGCTTCGTTCGGCATAACTCCTGAACATGCGCCGTTCTCGATTGCCGTGCCCACCAGCGGACCCTTGCACGAGAATTCGCCGCACCTCGTGTCCGGTGTACTCACCAGGCCGCGCCCTGTAGGACCGTTTTAGGCGCGTTCGAGCCGAAGCATAGCCTCGGAACTGGGTAACAGCCCGCGCGGCTGTGGGTTGAAGCCACTGCCTTATCGGTCCGAAGGGGGCGTGCGTGTTCCGTAAGGATTAGCCTCAGCCACCCGCGTCTCTTCGTTGCATTCCTTGCACAATCCGTCGCCGGCGGCTGGATGGGGACAATGCCCGGGCCTATGGCCGTGCGCCGTCGATTGGCACTGACATTTTTCTTGCTCCGGCATGTTCAAACTCCTCGTTAGCGATTGACCGATTCAGTCTGCGAGCGAGACCAATCTACGTTCAGTCGCCGCCGCGCGGCGACGTGCGTTCATTCTTGGAAGGTATTTTGGAGGCCACGACCGGAATCGAACCGGTGTGCACGGATTTGCAGTCCGCTGCGTAACCACTCCGCCACGTGGCCGATTTGTGCAGAGAAGTCACCAGACTAAGTGATGATCCCTTACGCCATGTCAATACGCGATCGGAACCAGTGGCGCGGGAGCTTCAACTGGCAAGCCCTCATCCTGAGGAGCCGCCGAAGGCGGCGTCTCGAAGGAGGCGTTCCGATAACCATGCTTCGAGACGCGCTCCTTCGGAGCGCTCCTCAGCATGAGGCGGCCTACGCTTCAAGCGGCGAAGACTATCGAAGATGCCGGCGCGGGATGCTAAGAGGCACCGATTGCGTCACCGACATCGAAAACAGCGGGCAGCAGCATGATCGACTTCGCGCGTCAGCGGCTCACCATGGTCGAGACCCAGCTGCGGCCAAGCGAGGTGACCGATCCGCGCCTTCTCGCCGCCATGGGTGCGCTGCCGCGCGACCGTTTCGTGCCTGAGCGCCTGCGGGCGCTCGCCTATATCGATGAGGCGATCGAGGTCTTTCCCGCCACCGGCGCCGCCCCGGCGCGCTTCCTCCTTGCCCCCATGGTCTTGGCAAGGCTCGTTCAGCTCGCCGCTGTCGAGCCACAGGACGCCGTCCTCGATATCGGTTGCGCCACGGGCTATTCTACGGCCGTTCTCGCAGGGCTTTGCCGGAGAGTGATCGGGCTCGAGCCCGAGCCCGAGCTCGCCCGGGCGGCGCGCGCCAATTTGCGCGCTCTCGGGCTTGCCAATGCGGAGATTGTCGAGGGCCCCCTTGCCGCAGGGTGGCCGGAACAACGCCCTTACGACGTCATCCTGTTGAACGGCGCCGTGCCGGCGCCGCCCGAGACCCTGTTTTCGCAACTTGCGGAAGGCGGCAGGCTTGCTGCGATTCTGCTTCGCGGCGGTCCCGGAACCCAAGGAAAGGCCTATCTTTTCGTCAAGGCCGGAGGCGAGGCGAGCGGCGTGCCGCATTTCGACGCCGGCGCCCGGCCACTCCCGGGCTTTGCCGTTGTGCCGAGCTTCAGCTTTTGAGGATTTCGGGCCCTCCCGGCACTGTTGCCCCGATCCCACACTCCCATCCCCATTTTTCCGGAATCCCACGCAAACCGACTTTTCGTGGGTATCGCACCCCGACTATGGTGCACTAAGGTTTGACCGCGGGAGGGAGTCGGGGGACTCACGGACTGCGGGAGAATTCTGGTGAAAGGCGTCGTGAGCAGGCACGGCATGCCGTCGTGCGCGGCATTGTCATTTCGGCTGTGTGGCGGGGCCCTTCTTGTAATCGCGTTCCTCGTCATGGGTGCCTTCGGCCGTCCGGCTAGCGCCGAGACGCTCGAGGAGGCTTTGGTTGACGCCTACCTGACCAATCCTGTCCTCAATGCCGAACGCGCGCGGCTCCGGGCGACCGACGAGCAGGTCGCGCTGGCGAAATCGGGCTTGCGCCCCATCATCTTCGGCACGGCCGATACGGCCTTCCTGAATACCCAAACCTCGTTCGGCGGCGCTTCCGGGGGCAACACTGTTCCTTCCAATGTCGGTTTGTTGACCGGGCCCGTGAACCAACCATTCCCGACCACTAATCCCGCGACAACAGGATCAATTCCCCTTAACCAGGCATTCGGTCAGGGCGAGGCCGACACGGATGACGGGGTGACCAATCCGCGTGGCTATGCCGTCAATCTGGCCCAACCGGTGTTTCAGGGTTTCCGCAATCTCAACGCCATTAGAGGGGCGAAGTCGACCGTGCAAGCCGCGCGCGAAGCGCTGCGCACCGTCGAGCAGACGGTCCTGCTCGATGCCGTGACCGCCTACGTCAATGTCGTGCGCGACCAAGCGATCGTCCGCCTGCGCGAGAACGACGTGTCCGTGCTCTCAGAACAGCTCAAGGCGACCAAGGATCGTTTCGATGTCGGCGAGGTGACACGGACTGACGTGGCGCAAGCCGAAGCGCGGCGCGCCGAGGCGCTGGCCACTCTTGCCGCCGCTCAGGCCAATCTCAAGACGAGCCGTGCCGCCTTTGAGCAGATCATCGGCCATCCCCCGGGCAATCTCGTCACGCCGCCCTCGATCATTCACCTCCTGCCTTCGAGCGTGAACGAATCCATGACGCTCGGCGACGGCGAGAACCCCATCATCCTCGCCGCCGTCTATAACGAGGAGTCGTCGCTCTACGCCGTGCAGCAGATCATGGGCGAGATGCTTCCGGAGGTGACGCTGGAGGCGCAATACCAGAAGCGTTTCGATCTCGGCTCGACCGTCGACTCTCAAGAGCAGACGACCGTGATCGGGCGTCTCAACGTTCCCTTCTATCTGGGCGGCGGCGTCTCGGCGCGCGTGCGCCAGGCCAAGGAGACCAACAATCAGCTCAAGAAAGAAGTCGAGGACGCGCGGCTCAGGGTCCATGCCGACGTGATCGCGAATTGGGGCATCTTGCAGTCGTCGGGGCCGGCCATCAGCTCTGCCGAAGCGGCCGTCGCCGCCAACAAGATCGCGCTGACCGGCGTCCGCGAGGAAGAGAAGGTTGGCCAGCGCACGACGCTCGATGTGCTCGACGCCCAGAGGGAACTGCTTAACTCGCAGATCGGCCTTGTCACCGCTCTCAGGGACCGCGTCGTCGCCGAATATTCCCTCTACGCCGCCATCGGCCGAATGGACGCACAAACGCTCGGTTTGCCAGTGCCTTACTACGATCCGATCGAGCACTATGATATCGTGAAAAACAAGCTTATAGGCCTGCGCCCGCCGCCTCCGCCGGCCCCCGACGAATGAACGAAAAACGGCCCGCGAACGTTAACCAGGGGCAAGATTGGGCGAACAAATCGGGACTTGGGCTTTAACGGTGTGTTAAGCTAGAAAGACAAGGGCAACCCTGGTGTTGACCGCCGGGTGATGCGGGGGTTGATATGGCGGCAAGGGATCAAGTGATGAGCAGCATAGAGCGGGCTCCAGAGCCGACCATGGAGGAAATTCTCGCCTCCATCCGTCGGATCATCTCTGACGATGAGTCCACGTCACGACAGCGTCCTGCGAAGACGCAAGACGACGAGGGTTTTGAAGCTGCCGAAGGTGAGGCCGACGACAAGATCATCGACGACATCGCGCGTGTGCTGAGCAGCAGCGCGCCCGCGGTCGAGGACGAGGAGGACATCCTCGATCTGACGGCCGAGCTTGGCGGAGCGGAAATCGTCGAGGACGTGGAGATCCTCGAGGAAGTTCTGATCGTAGACGCGCCCGCACCGGTCGAGATGCCGCCGTTCCAGAGCGCGGAGCTGTCGGCGGCGATGCCGGAGCAGGCAGAATTTGAGCCCGAAGCAGCAGCCCAACCCGCCCCGCCGCTCTCGGCGAGCGAAGAGGCGGCATCGGCACTGGAGCGCGCGATCGCGGCCTTGAGGGCCGGACAGCTGCCGACCTCGGTCGGTGAATTCATGCCCGCGTCGCGGCAGGCACCCCAGCCTCAGTTTTCGGCGGCGGCGCCTGAGCCTGAGCCTGAGTTCGAGCCTGCGCCTGAGTTCGACCCTGTTCCTGAGTTTGAGGCTGTTCCGGCGTTTGAACCTGCTTCTGAGCCCGAGGGTGCTCTCGAGTTCGAACCGGAGCCGCAATTGGTTCTGACCGACTTCACGGTCGAGACGGTCGAGGATATCGCGCCCGTCGAGCCTCCGGTCGAGAGCGTGCCCAAGGAAAGTGCTTTCAGGTCGCAAGAGACGCCGCCATGGGCCAGGACCCGTGAGCCGCCTGTCGAGCCCGAGCGTGCCTCCGCCTTCAGCAATGGCGGCTCCTCGCATGGGGCCTCGCCGCTAGAGACTTCGCACAAGTCTCTCGAGGACAGCGTCAAGGACATGCTACGTCCGATGCTGCGGCAATGGCTCGACGAGAACATGCCGCGCATGGTGACCGCCGCGCTCAAGGACGAGCTTGGCGAACGCCAGGGGCGCGGGCGGAGCGAATAGGCCTCTTGAGTTGACAGTGTCGAAGGCAAGCGCGTAGGACGCGGGCCACGTGACCGTTCGTCCAGCCTGCCTCCATGCTCGATAAGACCTATCAATCGCAAAAGATCGAAGGCTCCATCTACCGCGTCTGGGAAGACGCGGGCGCCTTTGCCGCGGGGCGGCCCGAGCGCGCGCAGTCGAGGCCCTTCGCCATCGTCATCCCGCCGCCGAACGTGACCGGCTCGCTCCACATGGGGCATGCCCTCAACAACAGCTTGCAGGACGTGGTGGTGCGCTTCGAGCGCATGCGCGGCCGCGACGTGTTGTGGCAGCCCGGCACCGATCACGCCGGCATTGCCACCCAAATGGTGGTGGAGCGGCAGTTGATGGAGCGGCAGGAGCCGAACCGCCGCGCCATGGGCCGCGACGCATTCATTCGCCGCGTGTGGCAATGGAAAGAAGAGTCCGGCAACATGATTGTCGGCCAGCTCAAGCGGCTCGGCTGCTCTTGCGACTGGACGCGGCTGCGGTTCACCATGGACGAGGGACTGTCGCGCGCCGTGCGCAAAGTCTTCGTCGATCTCTACCGGGCCGGCCTCATCTATAAGGACAAGCGCCTGGTCAACTGGGACCCCGAGCTGCTCACCGCGATCTCGGACCTCGAAGTCGAGCAGATCGAGAGCAAGGGTCACCTCTGGCATCTGCGCTATCCGATCGAGGGGAAAACCTTCAATCCGGGCGACCCGGCCACCTTCGTCGTCGTCGCAACCACCCGGCCCGAGACGATGCTCGGCGACACCGCCGTCGCCGTCCATCCTGACGATGAGCGCTACAAGCATCTGGTCGGCAAGAACGTGATCCTGCCGCTCGTCGGCCGCCGCATCCCGATCATCGCCGACGAATATTCCGACCCGGAAAAGGGCTCTGGCGCCGTCAAGATCACGCCGGCCCACGACTTCAACGACTTCGAGGTCGGCCGCCGCCACGGCCTTCCCATGATCAATGTCCTGAGCCCCGACGCCCGGCTGTTGTTGCAACCAAACCTCGACTTCACACGCGGAGTACAATGGAACCCCGACATTGAGCAAACGATTCAGGAATTGAACGGCGTATTCCGTTTCGCCGCCCGCAAGTTGATCGTCGAGCGCCTCGAGGCTCAGGGCCTGATCGAGAAGATCGAGCCCCACGATCACACCGTGCCCCACGGCGACCGGTCCAACGCCGTGATCGAGCCGCGGCTCACCGACCAGTGGTATGTCGATGCCGCGACGCTGGCCAAGCCCGCGATCGAGGCGGTCAAGCGCGGCCGCACCGTGTTCGTGCCGAAGAACTGGGAGACCACCTATTTTCACTGGATGGAGAACATCCAGCCCTGGTGCATCTCGCGCCAGCTGTGGTGGGGCCATCAGATCCCCGCCTGGTACGGCCCTGACGGCAAAGTGTTCGTCGCCGAGGACGAGGCGGGGGCGAAAGACCAGGCCAAGCAGCATTACGGCAAGGCGGTTCTGCTCGCGCGCGACGAGGACGTGCTAGATACCTGGTTCTCATCGGCACTGTGGCCGTTCTCGACTCTCGGCTGGCCCGACAAGACGCCTGAACTCGTCCGCTATTACCCCACAGACGCGCTCATCACCGGCTTCGACATCATCTTCTTCTGGGTCGCGCGCATGATGATGATGGGCCTGCATGTGATGGAGGAGGTGCCGTTCCGCGAGGTCTACATCCACGCTCTGGTCCGCGACGAGAAGGGCCAGAAGATGTCGAAGTCGAAGGGGAACGTGATCGATCCCCTCGACCTGATCGAGACCTACGGCGCCGATGCACTTCGCTTCACGCTTGCCGCCATGGCGGCGCAGGGGCGCGACATCAAGCTCAGCGCGTCGCGCGTCGAAGGCTATCGGAACTTCGCCACCAAGCTGTGGAATGCCGCGCGCTTCGCCGAGATCAACGATTGCGTGCCGCGCCCCGATTTCGATCCGGCCGCTGCACGCGTGACGCTCAATCGCTGGATCGCGGGCGAGTGCGAGCGGGCCGGCGCCGCCGTCACCGAGGCGTTGCAGGCCTTCCGCTTCAACGAAGCGGCGGGCGCGATCTATCACTTCATCTGGCACGTCTATTGCGACTGGTATCTCGAGCTTTCAAAGCCGATCCTCGCGGGCGACGATGACGCCGCGGCCGAGACGCGCGGCATGGCGGCCTTCGTGCTCGACCGGGCGTTGGCGCTCCTTCATCCCTTCATGCCGTTCGTCACCGAGGAGCTGTGGGCGAAGCGCGCTCCGGCTGAGGGGCGGCCGTCGCTTCTGATGCTGGCGCCATGGCCTGAGCATCGGGGGCTTGCCAATGCCGCCGCCGACGCCGAGATCGGCTGGCTGATCAGGCTTATCTCGGAAGTACGCTCGGTGCGCGCGGAGATGAACGTGCCTGCGAGCGCCAAAATCCCGCTCGTCATCGCCGGCGCGAGCGAAGAGACCAAGGCCCGCGTTGCGCGCCACGAAGAGACGATCCTGCGCCTCGCGCGGCTGGACAAGGTCGATTTCGGCGCGGCGCCGACCGGCGCGGTTCAGATCGTGCTCGACGAGGCCGTGCTGGCGCTGCCTCTTGCCGGCATCATCGACATCAACGCCGAGTCGACGCGGCTCAAGCGCGAAATCGACAAGGTCGGGTCCGAGATCAAGCAGCTCGACGCCAAGCTCTCGAACGAGAAATTCGTCGCGCGCGCGCCCGAGCACGTGGTCGAAGAACAGCGCGAGCGAAAGACCGAGGCCGAGGCCATGGCCGCCAAGCTCGAGCAGGCGCTGAGGCGCCTGGAGGCGGCACTCTAGTCTCCGCGCTCCTCGGGGGCGGGCATGACGAGATGACGGGCGACGCCCCCAAACCGTCATTGCCGGGCTTGATCCCCGGATCGAGTCCGGGGACAGGCTCCGGCAATCCATTCCATTAGCGCTTCGGCGTGTTGAGGGGTAACGGGATGGATGCCCCGGACTCGAGCCTGCGCCCGGGCCGGCGGAGCCGGACCCGGGTGTCCGGGCATGACGAAATGACGGGACTATTTCGGCAGGGCGCCTTCCGCCACTTCGAGCTCTTTGATGCGGCGCGCGAAGACGAGCAGATAGGCGAAGATGAAGAAATAGAGATAGGTCTCGACCGTCTCGCTCGGCCGGTTGACGGCGGCCGGCACGAGGGCGGCCTGGTAAAGCCGGTCGATCAGCTTGAAGATCATGGTGCCGAGCGCCGTAGGCATCAGCGCCGCCGCCGGCAGGAACAGCGACAGGCGGCAGCGACGAAGCCAAGGATAAAAAACGGCGGCGATCGGCACGAGCAGGCCACCGCCAAAAATCAATATTTCGAGGATTGTGCGCGGGATCTTTTCGAAGACGGCATAGGTGTTGTGAAGATTGGTCTCTTCCTGCCGATTGACCATGGCCCAGTAGTCGGGCGTGTTCCATTGAAAGATGTGCTGGCCCCAGCTCATTTCTTCGCCCGCGATGTAAAGGCAGCTCAACGCGCCGAGCAGCGCCACGGTGAAGACCAAAGGCCGGCCCCTGACGAAGGGCAGAAACAGCAAGCTGCCTGCTACCAATAGACCGAAGAGCGGAATGAGGAAGTGCGCGACTTCGAGAATCCCATACCCTTCCGGCATGACGTAGCGTTCATACCAATCAGGCGCGAACTGAAAGGTCCCGACCGTGAACGCCGCAGCGAGGACCGGCAGGCCGAGCCACCACCAGGCCTCGTTCCAGCCCGGGTCGGACGTGAAAGGCCGATAGGGACCTTTCGCCCGCTTTGGATCGGGAAGATGGGTCTGCAATTTCGACATTGGTTCCCCGTTCGCCGGCGGGAGCGAGGGTGACACTTCCTTCCGACAGCCGGAGGGGGGTTTTGCCCCTTCTGCCCGGAAAAGCAAGCTGAAGTGAAGCATTTACCTTGCTCACCTAAAATCTCGGCAGCTGTAGCTAAATTGCAACAGGCTGCGGCTTTTTCGCCTCGTTTGCGCCATAAAACTTTGACACATCGACACTTGCAGGAGGCGCGTCGGCCCGAACGCTTCCCGAGGCTCACGACGGGGGACGAGCCGGGAGAAACGAGAGGCCGAGCCATTGGGGAAGCGTGGCCCAAGCCACATATTTCCCCTCGCACCTCATCCGGGCGTTAGCAGATGGACGCGAAGACGTTCGATAAGTCGCGCTTGCCGAGCCGGCATGTCACTGAGGGGCCGTCCCGCGCCCCCCACCGCTCCTACTATTATGCGATGGGGCTGTCACGCGACCAGATCCACCGGCCCTTCGTCGGCGTCGCCACATGCTGGAACGAAGCCGCTCCTTGCAACATCGCGCTGATGCGCCAAGCGCAGGCGGTCAAGGCGGGTGTGCTTGCCGCCAACGGCACGCCGCGCGAGTTCTGCACCATCACCGTGACCGATGGCCTCGCCATGGGTCATCAGGGCATGAAATCCTCGTTGCCGTCGCGCGAGGTCATTGCCGACAGCATCGAACTCACCATGCGGGGGCATTGCTACGATGCGCTGATCGGCTTGGCGGGCTGCGACAAGTCTCTGCCCGGCATGATGATGGCGATGTGCCGGCTCAACGTTCCGTCGATCTTCATCTATGGCGGTTCGATCCTGCCGGGCACGTTCAGGGGCCGCCCCGTGACCGTGCAGGATCTGTTCGAGGCGGTCGGCCAATATTCCGTCGGCAAGATGTCGACCGAGGATCTCGACGAGCTCGAGCAGGTGGCGTGCCCATCGGCAGGCGCCTGCGGGGCGCAGTTTACCGCCAACACGATGGCATGCGTCTCAGAGGCGATCGGTCTCGCGCTGCCCTACTCGGCCGGCGCGCCGGCTCCTTACGAGATCAGGGACCGGTTCTGCGAGGCGGCGGGCCGGAAGGTCATGGACCTCATCGCCTTGAATATCCGGCCGCGCGACATCGTGACCCGGAAAGCGCTCGAGAACGCCGCCGCGGTCGTGGCCGCGACCGGCGGCTCAACCAATGCGGCCCTGCATCTGCCCGCCATCGCTCATGAATGCGGCATCGACTTCGACCTGTTCGCCGTGGCCGAGGTCATGAAACGGACACCTTATATCGCGGATTTGAAACCGTCTGGCCGCTATGTCGCCAAGGACTTGTTCGAAGCTGGCGGGGTGCCGCTCCTGCTCAAGACCCTTCTCGATCATGGCTATCTGCACGGCGAGGTCATCACGGTCACGGGCCGGAGCCTGAAGGACAACCTCGCCAAGGTGAAGTGGAATAAGGATCAGGACGTGGTGCGGCCGGCCGACGATCCAATTCTGCCGACCGGCGGCGTGGTGGGCCTTAAGGGCTCGCTCGCGCCCGATGGCGCCATCGTCAAGGTGGCCGGCATGAAGGGACTGAAATTCCGTGGCCCGGCGCGGTGCTTCGATTGCGAGGAGGATGCCTTCGCCGCGGTGAGCGCCAAGCGCTACGCGGAAGGCGACGTCATCGTCATCCGCTACGAGGGCCCGAAGGGCGGCCCCGGCATGCGCGAGATGCTGTCGACGACCGCGGCGCTCTACGGCCAGGGCATGGGCGACAAGGTGGCGCTCATCACCGACGGACGCTTCTCCGGCGCGACCCGCGGTTTCTGCGTCGGTCATGTCGGGCCCGAGGCGGCACTCTGTGGACCGATCGCGCTCGTCCGCGACGGCGACATGATCGTGCTCGACGCCGAGAAAGGCACCCTCGATGTCGAACTCGATGAGGCTGAACTGAAGAAGCGTGCCAAGGCGTGGAAGGCGCCGCCGATGGGGTTCACCAGCGGCGCCCTGTGGAAATATGCGAACGAGGTTGGGCCGGCGCGGACTGGTGCCGTGACCCATCCCGGCGGCAGCGTGGAAGTTGCGTGCTATGCGGATGTGTAACAGGTTGGCTTTGGCGGCGTTTGCCGCCCTGGTGACGATGGGCTCCGTGGCGGTCGCGAGTGACGATCTGCCTCCTTACGCCTCGGCGACCGAGGCCTATCGCCAAGGGGTGAAGGCACTCAAGGCGGGACGCCCGGTGACGGCAGTGCCGGCGCTCGAATACGCCGCCAAGCGCGGCGTCCTCGGCGCTCAAGTCAAGCTCGCGCGCGCTTACGCCGCTGGCCGCGACGTGCCGAAGGACGACGCCAGGGCCTTCTCCTATTTCGAGCAGATCGCCGACCAGCAGGCCGACATCAGCCCGTCGAGTCCGGTCGCGAAATATGTCGCCGAGGCTTTCGTCGCGCTTGGCCAATACTATTTGGACGGCATTCCTTCCATGCCACTTGCGGCCAACCCGTCTTATGCGGCGGATCTATTCCGTCACGCCGCGAGCTATTTCGGCAACGCCGAAGCGCAGTATCGGCTCGCCCGCCTCTATATGAACGGGACGGGCGTCGAGAAGAACGTTGGGCTCGCCATCAATTGGCTTGCCATTGCCGCCAAGAAGCAGCACGCGGCATCGCAAGCGACGCTCGGCGAGATTCTGTGGCGTGGCGAAGAGGCGGGGGAAAGGCGGGCGCGCGGCCTCGCATTGATCGTCCTCGCGCACGAGAATGCCGTGGCCGATGGGAAAGAGCCGCAATGGATCGGCGCGCTCTACGCGGAAGCGTTTGCCAAGTCTGATAAAGCGACCCGCAAGGACGCTCAGGCACTCCTGCCGGCACTGAGCAGCGTCAAGACGACGTCGGTTCTGCCCGCGGGCGAGGAAAAGCCTTCCGAAATTCTCGTTATGCCGGCTAAGGAGGGAGCGCAAGCGCCCGGGATGCCGGCTTCCGATACGGCGGGTCCAAGCGCCCCGCCGCCTGCCCCGATCGGGCTTTCAGTCGGCTTCGGCGGCGGTGCCGGCCCCGGCGGCATCAAGCGCTAGGTCTTAAGCAGCACCACGACGCGGGCGCGACTCAAAGAGCGAGTTCCGCCACGATCGGCACGTGATCGGAGGGCTTCTCCCAGCTCCGGGGGGCGGCGTCGATCTCGCAGGCCTGAAGCCGGTCCGCGGCTTGCGGCGACAGCAGCAGGTGGTCGATGCGCAAGCCCTGGTTCTTCTGGTAGGCGCCGGCCTGATAGTCCCAGAACGTGTAACGATGCGGCTCGTCGTGACAGGCGCGGAAGGCATCCGTCAGACCGAGATTGAGGAGCGCCTGAAAATGGGCGCGCGTCTCCGGCCGGAACAGCGCGTCGTCCATCCACACACTCGGATTGTAGACGTCCTCCGGCGCCGGGATCACATTGAAGTCGCCGGCGACGACCATCTTCTCCTCGTTGGCGAGCAGCGCTCTCACGCGCTCCTTGAGCCGCGTCATCCAAGCGAGCTTGTAGGCGAACTTCTCGGTGCCGAACGGGTTGCCGTTCGGCAAATAGATATTGATGAGGCGGAGCGCGCCTGAAGGGACCGAGATCACCGCTTCGAGATAGCGCGCCTGCACATCGTCGGGATCGCCGGCGAGCCTGGGGTGAACCTCGTCGAAGGGGAGCTTCGACAAGAGCGCCACCCCGTTGAAGCCCTTCTGCCCATGCACGGCGACGTTATAGCCAAGCTCCTCGAACGTCTCCTTGGGGAACGCCTCGTCGACGCATTTGATCTCCTGGAGACAGGCGATATCGGGCGAGGCTCCCTTGAGCCAGGTCGTGGCCGCCTCGATGCGCGCCTTGATGCCGTTGATGTTCCAAGTGGCGATCTTCATGGTTGGTCGGAAGATAGAGAGGCACGCGGTCGCGGAAAACCCCTAGAGTGGAGTGGGATCGCAAGGCGGCGTCGGGGTGGGCTGCGCTCAAGCGGTGAAGCCGCGGCGCATTATAGGGCCATCACCCCCGCCCTCCCCATCGAGGGGATGGATGAATCTTCCCCGAGTGGAGAGGGGTTTGAAATAAGCCCGTGCAGCACGTCGCCCCGCCTGCTGATTTGACATCACCCCGCCATTCATTTATCATTATCATATGAGGATAGCATATGAAGGAAGCGCCCGATCACACCTTGGAATTCCTCATCGCTTTCGACGGGCGAACTCACTAGCTAAAGGACGGATACAGGCTCAATTCGAAATAAAGCGGGTGCCTGCAAATCAGGCCCGTCCCCACGGTCTACGATATTCCTTCACGTTGCATGATCCAAAAGGCAACCGGCTGCTCGGCTTCGACAATGCCCACAGGGTGCCGGCACCCGGATCAAGCCGAAAGCCACGACCGAGCGAAACTGATCACTGGCACCGCACCGAGAAAGACAAGGGAAGGCCATACAAGTTTGTGAACGCGGAAAAATTGATCATCGATTTCTTCGATGAGGCCGAGCGCATTCTTACAGAAAGAGGAATTCCGTTTAACGTAGAAAGGACTGAACCATGAGCAGGATTAAGATTCAGACGATGCGGGAACTAAGGAACGAAATGCTGCACGTTGCCAGGGGCAAGAAGCGGGCGCCCAGACATGCCTCAGCGCCAAGCTTTGAATCGGTTGATGTACTCCTTCGCCTTCTCACGCCGCAAAACCGGCGACTCATGGCGACGATCCGGGACAACCGGCCGGCATCGATCGCCGAGCTTGCCAGAATGTCGGGGAGGGCGCCTTCCAACCTTACGCGCACTCTGCAAAAGCTTGAGGCAGCCGGTCTCGTACGAATGGAGACCTTCAAAAACACGAAGACTCCTGTTCCAGCGGTGACAAAGCTGCAGCTGAAAATCGATCCTTTTTCTCAGCACGACACGATTGCTACCGAGTGAAGACGATGTTCTCTCTGCGCGCAGGAGAGTAGACGACCAAACGCTTTTAGAGCCGTGGCGGTTTTCAGGGACTTGCGAGTGCACAACATTCGCGCGGGCTGAAGCCGCAGCGCATTATGCGGCCATCACCTGCCTTCGCCGAAGCGAAGCCGCTTCGGCGTCGCGCAGGCAGGCGGGCTCGGCCTTCGGCCTCGCCGCCCTCCCGTCAAGGGGAGGGTACGTTTCTGCGTTGCAGACTAATCCGTCATTCCGGCGCAAGCCGGAATCCAGGAGCGGCAGGCACAGCGTTCGTTAGTCTGGATACCGGCTTCCGCCGGTATGACGCGCTGGGGCGAGCCTGTAGCATTTAAACCGAGAAGCTGGTGCCGCAGCCGCACGCGGCGGTGACGTTCGGGTTGTTCATCTTGAACTGGGCGCCGATCAGATCGTCGACGAAATCGAGTTCGGCGCCGTGCATGAACCCGAGCGAGACGGGATCGACCACCACCCGCGCGCCGTCCCGCTCGATCAGGAGATCGTCGGGCGCGCGCTCGCTTACCAGGTCGAAGCGGTATTGGAAACCGGAGCAGCCGCCGCCCTCGACGCTCACGCGAAACAGCGCTGGCGCCGCCTCGCCCTTCAGGATCTCGGCGATTCGGCCCGCGGCGCGCTCGCTTATGGTGATGGACGCTTCGCTCATCTTGGGTGTAGCCAATCTCACCGAAAGATAGGGTGGTAACGGCACTTGTCAATCGACCGCGAAGTTAAGCCCGGCCGCACCGCCGCGGGAGAGGGAGCGCGGGCCCGTGCCCCTTACGCCGTCGATCCCGGCGCCAGCCGCGGGCGGCTTGAGCCAGAGCCGCCTTGCCCCACGCGCTCGCCCTACGCCCGCGACCGCGACCGCATCCTGCACGCGACCGCCTTCCGGCGGCTCAATTACAAGACCCAGGTCTTCATCTACCACGAGGGCGATCACTACCGTTCGCGCCTGACCCACACGCTCGAAGTGGCTCAGATCGCCCGCGCGCTCGCCCGGACGCTCAGGGTCGACGAGGATCTCACCGAGGCGCTTGCGCTCGCTCACGATCTCGGCCATCCGCCCTTCGGCCATGCCGGCGAGCGCGCGCTCGACGCCGCAATGACGGAGTCCGGCGGCTTCGACCACAATGCCCAGTCGCTGCGCGTCGTCGCCGCGCTCGAGAAGAAATATGCGCGCTTCGACGGCCTCAACCTCACTTGGGAGACGCTCGAAGGCTTGGTGAAGCATAACGGTCCGCTGACCGGGCCACGCGCGGCCCAGCCACTCGCGGCCCAGCCGCGCGAGGTGCCGGAGCCGATCCGCGACTATTGCGCCAAGCATGACCTCGAACTTGCAACCTTCGCCTCGGTCGAGGCCCAAGCCGCCGCTCTCGCCGACGACATCGCCTATAACAACCACGACGTCGACGACGGCTACCGCGCCGGCTTCTTCACCTTCGCCAAGCTTGCCGAAGTGCCGATCGCCGCGCGCGCACTCACCGAGGTGCGGGAAGCCTATCCCGGGGTCGACGGCACGCGGCTCCTGTATGAAGCCATTCGCCGCCTGATCAGCGCGATGATCGAAGACGCGGTCGCCGAGAGCGAGCGGAGGCTTGCGGCGCTTCAGCCGCGAAGCGTCGCCGACATCCGCCACGCGCCGCACGCCGTCGTTGCCTTTTCCGAGGCGATGCGCCGCGACCTCGATAGCTTGCGCGCCTTCCTCTTCACCCGCGTGTACCGGCATGAGCGCATCGCGCGCGTCATGGCCGACGCCGAACGCGTGGTGCGGGACTTGTTCCGGCGCTATAGCGCCGACACCGAGGCACTCCCGCCCGACTGGCGGGGGCCGGCACCGCCGCGCGGCACGCGCGCCTATGCGCGCCACGTGTCCGACTTCATCGCCGGCATGACCGATCGCTTCGCGCTTGCCGAGCATCGGCGCCTGTTTGACGCCACCCCCGATTTACGTTAGTCGCGCCCCATAATCGCTCCGGAGCTTCCATGGACGTCTTTGCAGGGTTCCAAGGGCGGGTTCTTGCCGCGGTCCAACAGCTCAAGCATGACGGCGTGGTCCCGGCCGAAGCGAGCATCGAAGGGATCACGCTCGAACCGCCGAAGGACGCTTCGCATGGCGATCTCGCCACCAATGCCGCCATGGTGCTTGCCAAGACCGCGGGCCTACCGCCGCGTGCCTTGGCCGCACGGATCACCCCGCTGCTCGCCGCCGACCGTCACATCGACAAGGTCGAGATTGCCGGGCCCGGCTTCATCAATCTGACGCTCGCCTCTGCCTTCTGGCCGCACGTGCTGCGCATGGTGCTCGAGCAGGGCCCCGCTTACGGCAGAAGCGCCATCGGCAGAGGGAAAGCGGTGAACGTGGAATATGTATCGGCCAATCCGACCGGCCCGATGCATGTCGGCCATTGCCGTGGCGCGGTGTTCGGCGATGCGCTGGCCAATCTTCTCGCCTACAGCGGCTTTGCCGTGACCCGCGAGTACTATGTCAATGACGCGGGCGCTCAGGTCGATGCGCTCGCCCGTTCTGCTTATCTCCGCTATCGCGAAGCGCTCGGCGAAAAGATCGGTGCGATCCCCGAAGGGCTTTATCCCGGCGACTATCTCAAGCCGGTCGGCGAGAAGCTCGCGACCCAGCACGGCAAGGAACTTCTCGCGATACCGGAAAGCAACTGGCTCCCCATTGCGCGGGCGGCCGCGCTACAGGCGATGCTTGCCATGATCGAGGACGATCTCGGCGCGCTCGGCATCCGCCACGATGTGTTGTTCTTCGAGCGCTCGCTGACAGAGGGACCACGCGACGAGGTGGCCGCGACGATCGCCGACCTCGAGGCCAAGGGCCTGATCTATCGCGGACGGCTGCCGCCGCCCAAGGGCAAGGTCGATGAGGATTGGGAGGACCGCGAGCAGTTGCTGTTTCGCTCCACCTCGTTCGGCGACGACATGGACCGCCCGCTGGTGAAATCCGACGGGACCTACGCGTATTTCGCCTCCGACATTGCCTATCACCGCGACAAGTTCAGACGCGGCTTCAAGACCATGATCGACGTGTTCGGCGCCGACCATAGCGGCCATGTCAAGCGCATGAAGGCGGCGGTCGCGGCGCTGACCGACGGCGAGGCCGAGCTCGACATCAAGATTTGCCAGCTTGTCCGCTTGTTTCGGGCCGGCGAGCCTGTCAAGATGTCCAAGCGTGCCGGGACGTTCGTCACGCTGAGGGAGGTCGTGGACGAGGTGGGGGCCGGCCCCGTCCGCTTCATGATGCTCTATCGCAAGAACGACGCACCGCTCGATTTCGACTTCGCCAAAGTCACCGAGCAGTCGCGGGACAACCCGGTCTTTTATGTCCAGTACGCCCATGCACGGGCGAGTTCCGTCCTGCGTAACGTTCGGGAGACCTTCCCGGATCTCGATCTCGAGGAGGGGGCGTTGGCGAGGAGCGATCTTGACCGGCTGACCGACGAGGGGGAGGTGGCGCTCATCCGGCGCATCGCCCAGTTCCCCCGCCTGGTCGAGGCGGCATCGGCCGCTCACGAGCCGCACCGCATCGGCTTCTACCTCTATGACCTTGCCGGGGACTTCCACATCCTGTGGAACCGAGGCAAAGACTTGCCACAATTACGATTTATTTACGAGAGTGACCGAGAGTTAACGCGCGCTCGCGTTGCCCTCGTGGCGGCTACGAAGAGCGTCTTGGCGTCGGGTTTGGGGATCCTCGGCGTTCACGCCATGCACGAGTTGCACTGAGCCAATCCGGGGCAGGGGGGATGGTTCGAGGGGAGTAATCATGTCTAGGCAAGAAGACGGATTCGGCCGCAAGGTCGGTCCTAACCCTGGGTCGCAATCAGATTTCACCAATAGGCCGAGCATATCAGGTGCCCCCGGCACGCGGAGTTGGGGCAGCAATGCACTCAATGCTCAGTCGAGCGAGGTAGGCTTAATGACTCAAGGAGCGGGAAGACCGGACCGCCCGGCAACCGGACAGCGCCCGATGTTTGGCGGGGGCAGCCCAGTTTTTGCACAGATGCCCTCGTATACGCCCGTCAGCCGCGGTCCCGATCCGCGCCCGCAAAGTCCCGAACCGCCCGCCTACACCCCATACGCCGCCGCACAGCAGCGGCCTGCTCAACCGATTCCCTCGCAACCTGCCCAGCAGTCCGCTCCGGGGCTGAGCTATCCAAGCCCGCACGCGCCGTCTCCCTTGAACTATCCGAGCTCGTTTGCCGAGCCGGCGCCGAGCTACGAGAGTCCTCAGCCCGGCGCCGCGCCGAGCTACCAGACTTCGCCGTACGCGGCTCCTGGTTACAACGCCGGGCCCAACTACCAGACGGCGGAATTTGGGGGCCAAGCGTATCAGCAGCCCCGCCCCTCGAGCTTCTCCGGCTCAGAACATCCTGGGTCCCAGTCCTATCAGGCTTCGAGCTATGACAGCGCGCAGGGCTTCCAGGGCCAATCCTACCGCGATCAGAGCTTTGCCGATGCGAGCTTCCCCGAATCGGGCGCGGGCGACGCAAGCTTCCCCGAAACGGGCTTCGATCAGAGCTTCGCCGACACGAATTATGCCAATCAGAATTTTGCAAAGCCGGGCTTCGCCGACGCAGGCTTCCCGCAGCATCAGGGATTCGACGCGAGCTTTCCCGAGCAGGTCTTCCCGAGCGGCCAACCCCACGGTCATCACGATCGACCAGCGCACGACAACTACGCACAGCCGGAAGACGATCACGATCAAGGCTTCGAACCCTTCCACGACGAGCCCGCTCAGGACTACGGCAATCAGGTGCCGAAGATGGATCCGAGGCGGCAGCTCCAGGCCTTCGACGCCATCTACGATCAGCCGCCCCAGATCGCCTTGGGTTCGACCGAGCCGCCGCGCCGTCAGGCGACGCAAGACTTCTACGAGGGCGAGCGGCTCGACGCCGATTTCCTCGACGAAGCATCGATCCTTCCCCCGCCTGGCGCAGCACCGGCCAAGACGGGACTGACGCTAAGAAGCCGCAGTGCCTTCATGGTTGGAAGCGCGCTGCTGGGCGCCATCGCTCTCGGCGGCGCGCTCGCCTTCGCCTACAAGCAGAGCGGAGGGGGCCTCGGCAGCGAGCCGCCTCCCCTGGTCCAGGCCGACAACAGCCCCGTCAAGGAAGTTCCCGATCAGCCGGGTGGCAAGGAATTCCCCCACAAGAACAAGCTCATTTACGACCGGCTGCAGAATGCCGATGAGCCGGAGGCCGAGAAGCTCGTGCCGCGTCAAGAGGAGATCGCCGTGCCGGCTCTGCCCGGGGCCGATCCTGCCGCGATGCCGGCGCCGGTCGCAAGCACCGATGCCGTCCCGCCCACGACTCAAGCGCTACCTGGTGCCGAGTCGATCCCCATCGCCGCGGTCGACGACCCCTCGATGCCTGACGGCGGCCCGCGCAAGGTCAAGACGATGGTCGTACGGCCTGACGGCTCGGTCGAGACGGCGCCTGTGCCGGCCGGCCCCGAGGCCGCTCCGGCCGAGGCTGCCGCTCCAGCCGCCGCCGATGCCCAACTCGCCGCGGCGCCAACTCAGCCACAGCCTCAAGAAGTCCCGGCTCTGCCACAAGAGGTTGCCGCTCCGGCTCCGCTCGCCCCCGCGCCCGCGCCGGAGGCCAAGCCCGAGCCCAAGCCGAAGCCTGCGGCAAAGCCCGCCGCGCAGCAGACCGCCGCGGCGACCCCGAAGGCCGCTGCGGGTCCCTCCAAATATGTCGTGCAGGTCGGCTCGAAGAAGAATCAGACCGAGGCACTGGCGAGCTTCGCCGATATGCAGCAGAAATATCCGACGCTTCTCGCCAGTTACCGGCCCATCGTGCAGAAGGCCGATCTCGGCACCAAGGGGACCTGGTACCGGCTGCGCATCGGCCCGATCTCCGACAAGACGGCCGCTAACAAGCTGTGCAGTCAGCTCAAGTCGCAAGGCCTGCCTGATTGCCTGGTCATGGGGCAATAGAGCGCGGACGTCCGGCGCGCTTTCTGGCCTTGCCATGAGCGGCGACGCAAGCTAACCCGCGTCGTGGACCTCAAGGCCTTCATCTCCGGCTGTGCGGGACCTGTTCTCGACGATGCCGAGCGGCTCTTCTTCGCGGCCGCGCGTCCTTGCGGCCTCATTCTGTTTAGGCGCAATTGCCAAACGCCGGAGCAAATCCGCGCGCTGATCGCCGACTTCAAGGAGTCCGTCGCGAGCGACGAGATCCTCGTGGTCATCGACCAGGAGGGCGGCCGGGTGCAGCGGCTGCGGCCGCCCGATTGGCGGAACATGCCGCCGGCGCGCTGCTATGGGCACCTATATGACATCGATCCCGACATGGGGATCCGCGCCGCCTTCGCCGGGGCGCGACTGACCGCGCAGGAGCTTTACGATCTCGGCATCACCGTCAACACCATGCCCGTTCTCGACGTGCCGCAGCCGGAAGCGCATGAGATTATCGGCGACCGCGCCTACGGCACCGATCCCGGGACGGTGATCGCGTTGGGGCGAGCCGTCATCGAGGGCTGTCTTTCCGGCGGCGTGCTGCCCGTCATCAAGCATGTCCCGGGCCACGGCCGGGCCACCGCCGACAGCCATCTCGATCTGCCGCGGATCGATGCGGAGCTGTCAGAGCTCGACGACGTCGATTTTCGTCCCTTCCATGCGCTCCGCCACGCGCCGCTCGCCATGACCGCCCATGTGCTGCTGCCCGCCTTCGACGACGAGCGACCTGCCAGCGTCTCGCCAGCTATAATGGACGAAGTGATTCGTGAGCGGATCGGCTTGACGGGCTTGGTGATGAGCGACGATCTCGGCATGGAGGCTCTTGGCGGCTCGTTCGCCGAGCGCGCTCGCGGCGTGATCGATGCGGGCTGCGACCTCGCGCTTCATTGCAGCGGCATCCTCGGCCAGATGATCGAGGTCGGCAACGCGGTGCCCGCGCTCGAGGGGCTTGCCGCCGCGCGTTTCGCCCGCGCCCGCGCCGCTCTGCGCGAGCCCGAGCCGTTCGACGCCGACGAAGCCTTGGCGTTGGTGACCGAGGCGGCAGGCACGCAAGTCGCAAGTTTGGGGCGCGACCCGACGGTGCCGGCATGAGCCCGATCGAGACCTCAGCAGGCGAAGACCCGCAAGGGCGTGACGCCGTCTCCGAGTGGGAAGATGGCGAGGCGGAGCGTCAGGCGGGCGACCGGCTGGTGGTCGATGTCGAGGGCTTCGAAGGCCCGCTCGACCTCCTGCTTGCGCTCGCCCGGACGCAGAAGGTCGATCTCGCCAAGATCTCGGTGCTGGCGCTGGCCCAGCAATATCTCGATTTCATCACCGAAGTCCGGCGCCTCAGACTCGAGATCGCAGCCGACTATCTGGTCATGGCGGCGTGGCTTGCCTTCCTCAAGTCGAAGCTGTTGCTGCCCGCCGAGCCCTCAGAGGAGGGCGAGCCGACGGGCGCCGAGCTTGCCGCTCTGCTCGCGTTCAGGCTGAAGCGGCTCGACGCCATGCGCGGGGCCTCGGCCCAGCTGATGACGCGCAAGCGCCTCGGCCGCGACGTGTTCGCCCGCGGGCTGCCGGAGCCGATCCGCATCATCCGCAACAGCGTGTACGGAGCCAATGTCTACGACCTGCTCAAGGCCTATTCCCAGCAGCGCCAGCGCATGGCGGTGCGCAGCTTGCGGATGCCGCCGCGCAGCGTCTGGTCGTTGATGGAGGCGCGCGGCGAGCTCGAGCGGCTGCTCGGCATCGACCTCGATTGGGCGCCGCTCGATAAGCTGCTGGCCGAGTTCCTGGTGGACCCAGCGCTTCGCCGCACGGCGCTGGCGTCGAGTTTCACAGCCACTTTGGAAATGACGCGGGAGGGCGCATTGGAACTCCGTCAGTCGAAATCCTTTGCGCCGCTCTTGATACGCCGCCGCGAGTGCGCCGCACGATTGTGATTCTAGCAAGCAACAACAACGGGGACCGGGATGACAGCGAAGCAACTGAGTAGGGCCGAGGCAATGCCGGAAGACGAGACGGAGCGCGAGCGAAGCCGACCGCGCCTTCCTCTGCCGCTCCCCTCCAATGTGATCAAGTTGCAGTCGACCGACCTGCGCGAGAAGTTGCGCATCGTCGAGGCGCTGCTGTTCGCAGCCGCCGAGCCGCTGGACGAGCAGGCCTTGGCCCGGCACTTCAACGAAGGCGAGGATGTGAAGGCGCTGCTCGAAGAGCTGCAGGGCCTTTACGCCGGGCGTGGAGTCAATCTCGTGCGCGTCGCCGGCAAATGGGCGTTCCGCACCGCCGAGGACCTGTCCTTCCTGTTGGAGAAGCAGACGGTCGAGCAGCGCCGCTTGTCGCGGGCGGCGCTTGAGACGCTCGCCATCATTGCCTACCACCAGCCGGTGACCCGCGCCGAGATCGAGGAGATCAGAGGCGTAAGCACGTCGAAGGGCACGATCGACGTGCTGCTCGAGACCGATTGGATCAAGATGCGCGGGCGCCGCCGCGCGCCGGGACGCCCCGTGACCTATGGCACCACCGAGGCCTTCCTCAGCCATTTCGGCTTCGACTCCATCCAGGACCTGCCCGGCCTCAACGAGCTCAAGGGAGCAGGGCTCCTCGATTCAAACCTGCCGCCCGGCTTTTCCATGCCGAACCCCGACGATGCGCCTGATCTGCGCGAGGATGAGGAGCCGCTCGAGGACGAGCCGCTTGAGGCAGAGCCGCTCGGCGAAGGCGACGACGAGGCCGAGGGCGGCGACGAGCCCCGGTGATCCGCGTGCTGCGGTTCAACCGCCTCCGTTTGCCTTAGCGATTTGGAGGTGCCAATGCCACGGTTTGCCGCGCGCGGAGATGTCCATCTCCGGGACATCGACGACCCCAAAAAGAAGGTCAAACAGATTCTCTGGGGCGATTGGCTCAATATCGAGGAAGAGACTGACGACGGCTGGTCCAAGGTCAAATGGGGGAAGGACCGCTATTGGATCAGGACGAACGACTGTCAGGACGAGCGACCGCTAGAGGTCATGTTTATCGATGTCGGCCAAGGGGATGGTTGTCTCGTTGTCACGCCCAAATCCCCACCCGATGAGAGGGCGATCCTGATCGATGCCGGCGAAGGCGACAACATGTATCGCTTCATCAGGTGGCGCTTCGGCAAGCTAAAGAAAAAGTTCAATTTCCACGCGGCGATCGTCACACATCCGGATCAGGACCACTACAAAGGATTCCAGAAGCTGCTCGAGGAAAAGCAATTCTCGTTCGACAGGGTTTATCATAACGGCATCGCCGAACGCGAGGGAGCCGATCTGTTTGGTCCGAGCGATGCGACGGGCCGCTACCTCACTGATTTGAGGCCAACCGACGCGTCGATTCGCAGCCTCTATGCCGACCCGGAAGTGCGCGGAAGGAAGCTATATCCGAGGCTTGTCCACACGGCACTGACCAGCGGCCGCGTCGGCGCGGTCGAGATGCTTTCGACGCGGCATGGCAGCGAACAAGGCGGCCAAAGCTGGATGCCTGGTTTTGATCCGGATGCGAGTCCGGAACTTACGATCGAGATCCTTGGGCCTGTCGTAGAGCCTGACGATCACGACACGCCGCGACTCCGTTGGTTCGGCGACACGGTTGGATCTCTCGGAAAGGACCCGGGCAAGACGAAGAACGGCCACTCTGTTCTGCTTCGGCTTTGCTATCGCGATTTCACCCTGCTTTTCGGTGGAGATCTCAATCGCCCAGCCGAGAATTTCCTCCTCCGACACTATGGCGGGATCGGCGACGGACCGCCGCTTGCTGAAGCGGTGGCGAAGGCACGCATCCGACTTCGCTCCGACGTCATGAAGAGCTGCCATCACGGATCGGCCGATGTCACGAATGAGTTTCTGCAGGCCGCCAATCCATTTGCATTTGTGGTTTCATCGGGAGATCAGGAGAGTCACGTTCATCCGCGGCCGGACTTGCTCGGCCGGCTCGGCCGCTACGGGCGTGGAGAGGCTCCACTCATTCTTTGCACCGAAATCTTGCGTTCCACCCGCGAGACGGAAAAACAAGAACATCTGCGCCGACTGCAAGCGCTCGATGCCCTTATCGAGAATCCCAATATCCCGGAAGCCGACAAGAAGGCTCTGAGAACGGAAAGGGCGGCGCTCCAGAGCGAGTTGGCCAAACGCAATGTCGAGGTTTATGGGGCAATCACGCTACGCACTGATGGAAAGCACCTCGCCATTGCCTTCCGGATGGAAAAAGAGCGAAAGGGCACGAGCCCGAAACGTTGGCAAATCTACTGGTTCAGTTACGATGAGCAACGGGGCTTCGTTCCAGAACACGGCGAGTGATATTCTCCTGCGCTAGGGTATAGGCGGCGCCCACGCTCCGCCGTAGGTTGCCCTTTCGCCAGCGAGTGCGTAGATCAGCTTCATGCTCAAGTTTCTGAGATCGGGCGCGGGAGCGGGCGCCGGCCGCGGCGGCAAGTGGGCGAGCGATACCGGTCGCGGCAAGGCCGCCGTCACCTTCGCCGCACGCCTCACCTTGGAGGGCGTGTCGCGCCGCTATGGCGAGGTGCTGGCGCTCGACCGGGTCAGCCTCGACATTGCGCCCGCCGAGATTCTTTGCCTGCTCGGACCGTCCGGTTGCGGCAAGTCGACCCTGCTCAGGGTCGCGGCCGGGATCGAGCGTCCATCTGCCGGGGTGATCCTCCTCGACGGCCAGGAAGTCGCTGGACCCAACAGCTTCGTTCCGCCGGAAAAACGCGGGATCGGGCTCATGTTCCAGGACTTCGCGCTGTTCCCGCATTTGACCATTCTCGACAACATCGCCTTCGGCCTCAAATCGCTGACGCGGCGCGAAGCCAAGGCCGAGGCGCAGGCCGCGCTCGAGCGCGTCGATCTTTCGCATTATGCCGGCGAATATCCGCACATCCTCTCCGGCGGCGAGCAGCAGCGCGTGGCGCTTGCGAGAGCCATTGCGCCGCGCCCGAGCGTGCTGCTCATGGACGAGCCGTTCTCGGGGCTGGACTCGCGCCTGAGAGAAAAGATGCGCGAGGAGACGCTCGCCATCCTGCATGAGACGCGCGCCACCGCGATCGTCGTTACCCATGACGCCGAGGAGGCCATGCGCATGGGCGACCGCGTGGCGCTGATGCGGAGCGGGCAGGTGGTGCAGACCGGCAAGGCGCTCGATCTCTACCGCTCGCCCAAAGACATTCTCGCCGCGCGCACCTTCTCCGACTTGAACGAGCTTGCCGCGCGCATCGAAGGAGGGAGCGCCACGACCCCGATTGGCCGGTTTGGCGCCAATGGGGTGCCCGAGGGCGCCGAGGCCATCGTTTGCGTGCGCCAGAGGGGCGTGCGGCTGCTGGCGCCGGGAGAGGGTGTGCCCGCGCGCGTGCTCGATGCCCGCTTCCTCGGCGACGTCGCCCTGGTCGAAGTCGCGGTCCAGGGCCTCGACGCGCCGCTCTTCGCCCGCATCAAGGAAAGCGATGCGCCGCCTCAAGGAGCGGAAGTTGGTGTCGCCATCGACAGCGGCGCGGTCCTGGTCTTCGAGGCTGGCAACGGCGGCCGGCCCGCAGCTTGAGGGCGCGCGGATTCGCTGGCTTGCGACCGCCCTGCCTTTGCTGCCATAGTGCTTCTAAGAAACCGGAGCGCGCCTAAAGGCTGAAATCCGCCCTGGCGCCAGGAGAGTCGTAATGGGATTGAGCTGGTCGCACATTCTGATCGTGCTTGTGCTGTTCGTGCTCCTGTTCGGGCGCGGCAAGATTTCCGAGTTGATGGGCGACGTCGCCCACGGCATCAAGAGCTTCAAGAAGGGCATCTCCGAGGACGAAGAGGCGGCCGCCGAGGAGCCCAAGGTCATCGAGCACCAGGGCGCCAAGCCCGCTCCCAAAACGGCCTCTCGCGCCAAGGCCCCGCGCAAGCAGAAAACGGGCTAGTCGCGCCGGAAGTCTGCTTGCGCTCCATAGCGCAACCCTCGTCTGAAGCGGGCCCATGTTCGACATCGGTTGGTCGGAGCTTCTCGTCATCGCCGTGGTCGCGATCGTGGTGGTCGGGCCCAAGGAGCTGCCCAAGCTCATGCGCGGCTTCGGCCACTACGCCGGCAAGCTCCGCCGTGCCGCCGCGGAATTCCAGCGCCAGTTCGAGGAGGCCATGCGCGAGGCCGAGGTCGATGAGGTGAAGAAGGCGATCGAAAGCGTGCGGACCGAGACCGCCGCGCTCGATGCGAAAGCGCCGATGGAAAAGCGCTTCATGCCGCAGACGCCGGAGGAAAGACCGGAACTTGTCGCGCCGGTGCCCGATGAGGCCAAGCCTCCGGCTAAGCCGGCGGCAAAGCCGAGACGAAAACGTGCGGCCCCTAAAGCCAAGTCTCCCGGAAAGAGCGCCAAGGGCCGCGCGGAGAGCGGCCTATGAGCGAGGAGGAGGACATCGAGGCGAGCAAGGCGCCTCTGATGGAGCATCTGGTCGAGCTCAGGCGCCGGCTGATGTGGGGGCTCTTGGCGGTGTTCGTCGCCTTTCTCGTCTGCTTCTGGTTCGCCAAGCCGATCTACAATGTCCTGCTCTACCCATACCGGCTCGCGGTCGGCACCGACGCGCCGATCGAGCTGATCTACACCGCGCCCCAGGAGTTCTTCTTCACCCAGGTCAAGCTCGCCTTCTTTGGCGCTGTGTTCATCGCCTTTCCGGTGCTCGCCTCGCAGATCTACATGTTCGTGGCGCCGGGGCTTTACCGCAACGAGCGCCAGGCCTTCCTGCCTTTCCTCATCGCCACGCCGGTCCTGTTCCTGCTCGGCGCGGCGCTCGTCTATTTCATGGCGATGCCGCTCGCCATGAAGTTCTTCCTCTCGATGCAGCAGACGGGCGACTCGCAGGTGCAGATTCATCTCACCGCGCGGGTCAGCGAATATCTGTCGCTGATCATGGCGCTGATCCTCGGCTTCGGCATCTGCTTTCAGTTGCCGGTGCTGCTGACGCTGCTCGCCCGCTCCGGGCTCATCACCGCCGACGGGCTGAAGCGCTATCGCCGCCACGCGATTTTCGCCGTGTTCGTGGTCGCCGCAGTGCTGACCCCGCCCGATCCGATCAGCCAGATCGCGCTCGCCGTTCCGACGGTGCTCCTCTACGAGCTGTCCATCTACGCGGTGAAGCTCGCCGAGAAGAAGCATGCCGCCGCAAAGGCTGCCGCCCCCACGGCGGCCGCCTCGGCGGCGGGCGCCAAGCCTGCCGCCAGCCCCGCCGGCAAGCCCGCTTAGCGTGCAGTCTCTCCCTCTGAAAGGGCGAGGCCGGCGCGCCGCTCCACGCCTTCATGCTTCGCGCGATCCAAACGTTCCTCATGCCGAGGAGGGCCGAAGGCCCGTCTCGAAGCATGAGGTCACCCTTCGAGACGGCCGCGTTCCGCGGCCTCCTCAGGGTGAGGAATTGAGACTTGAGGGAGCCTGTCCCCGGACTTGATCCGGGGATCAAGCCCGGCAATGACGAGTCTTCGCAGCCTCGTGTCATTCCCGCGAAAGCGGGAATCCAGTACTCACCGCGAGATCGCAGCGGATACTGGATTGCCCGGTCAAGCCGGGCAATGACAAGGAACCGTCATTCCGGCGCAAGCCGGAATCCAGAAATGGCGTGCACCGCGTTTGTTGCCCTGGATACCGGCTTTCGCCGGTATGACGGCAACCTTTGAGGGGGAAGGGGTTCTGCGAGAGCCACGCTTCGCTTTGTCCACCTGACGGGTTATAGAGGCGCAACTGAACCACCGAAGCGGACAAGCCCACGCATGCTCGACATCAAATGGATCCGCGACAACCGGGACGCCTTCATCGAGGGGCTGACCAACCGCGGCTTCGACGATCCGCTCGCGACCTTGAATCGGATTCTGAGCCTCGACGAGCAACGGCGTAAGACGATTCAACAATTGCAAGAGGCGCAAGCGCGCCGCAACGCCGCCTCGAAGGACATTGGCAGCGCCAAGGCCAAGAAGGACGAGGCGGCCGCCAAGCGCCTCATGGACGAGGTCGCGACCCTCAAGACCACGATCCAAGAGGGCGAGGCCGAGGAGAAGCGGCTCGATCACGAGCTGAACACTCTGCTCGCCAACGTTCCCAACCATCCCGGTTTCGGTGTGCCGGTCGGCGCCGATGCCGCCGCCAACAAGGTCCTGCGCGAAGTCGGCAAGCCGAAGAAATTTGCGTTCCAGCCGAAGCAGCATTTCGAGCTCGGCGAGGCGCTCGGGCTGATGGATTTCGAGACCGCCGCCAAACTCTCTGGCGCGCGCTTCGTCGTGCTGAAAGGCGCTCTGGCCCGGCTCGAGCGCGCGCTCGCGCAATTCATGCTCGACCTGCATACGAGCGAGCACGGCTATGACGAGATCAACCCGCCGCTTCTCGTGCGCGACGACACCATGTTCGGCACGGCGCAACTGCCGAAATTCGCTGATGATCAATTCGCGACGCAGAGAAGGAGGGGTTCTGCTGATGTAGAGGCTGCCAAACGAAAATGGATTGAGGACTTTGAAAATCGAAAGCCTGACATTGGTTCGATGTACGACGCCATGCTTGAAGAGATCGAACAAGCGGAAAGACTTTGGCTCATCCCGACGGCGGAAGTGCCGCTCACCAACCTCGTCCGCGAAGACATCGTGGACGAGGCGAGGCTCCCCATGCGCGTCACCGCCTGGACGCCGTGCTTCCGCGCAGAAGCCGGCGCCGCAGGCAAGGACACGCGCGGCATGATCCGCCAGCATCAGTTCTCGAAGGTCGAGCTTGTCTCCGTCACCACGCCCGAGCAGTCGGCGGAAGAGCATGAGCGGATGACAACATGCGCGGAGACCGTGTTGAAACGACTCGAAATTCCGTTCCGGACCGTGGTGCTCTCGACCGGCGACATGGGCTTTGCCGCGCAGAAGACCTACGACATCGAGGCGTGGCTGCCGGGGCAGGGGGCCTATCGCGAGATTTCCTCCTGCTCGAATTGCGGCGACTTCCAGGCGCGCCGCATGAATGCGCGCTACCGGCCGAAGGGCGAGAAGCACCCACGCCTCGTGCACACGCTGAACGGCTCTGGCGTCGCCGTCGGCCGGGCTCTGATCGCGGTGCTCGAGAATTACCAGGAGGCCGACGGCTCGATCGCCGTTCCCGAGGCGTTGCAGCCCTATATGGGCGGCCTGACCAGGATCGCGGCCCCGAAGTGACGCCAGTCCCGGGCCAAGCGGGACACAACACTTTCCCAAACCGGTGCTAAGCATCCTCGGGTATCTTGGGCAGAGCCACCGAGCGGGGTGGGACCGGCCATGGCAAGCGCGCCCGACCAGATCGGGCTGATCATGCAGCTCAGGCGTCGCGGCATCCGCGACAATGCCGTGCTGCGCGCCATCGAGCGGGTGCCGCGCGACCTGTTCGTCGATCCCGCCTTCGCCGACCACGCCTATCAGGACATCGCGCTCCCCATCGATTGCGGGCAGACCATCTCCCAGCCTTTTATCGTCGCCTTCATGACCGAGCAGCTCGAGCTCGACGAGCGGCACAAGGTGCTGGAGATCGGCACCGGCTCAGGCTACCAGGCCGCCGTGCTCTCGCATCTCTGCCGCCGGGTCTATACCGTCGAGCGCTGGCGGGAATTGCAGAAGGCGGCCGAGCGGCGCTTCGCCAAGCTCGGCATCACCAACGTGACCACGATCATCGGCGACGGCTGGCTCGGCTGGCCGCCGCAAGCGCCCTTCGACCGCATCATCGTCACCGCGGCGGCGAGGCACCCGCCGCCCGCCCTGCTCGATCAGCTGAAGCTAGGCGGGCGCATGATCATCCCCTTGGGCGAGACGCGCGACACCCAGCAGCTCGTGCAGATCGACAAGACGGAGACCGGGCATGAGGAGACGCCGTTGCTTCCGGTCCGCTTCGTGCCGCTCGTGCAGGGCAGGGCAGGGCTCGCCGCCCGCGCGGAGAAAGGGCCGCGCGCCGCCAAGCCCGAAGAGGCCTGAGCCCAGCTCGTCATGCCCGGCCACCCGGGTCCGGCTCCGCCGGCCCGGGCGCAAGCTTGTGACGGGCATCCACGATTTTCGGCAATGGGAAAGACGAAATCGTGGATGGCCGGGCCAAGCCCGGCCATGACGGAGACGAGTGGGAAACCGGCATTGATGCGCGACCACCCTTCGAGAGAGGCCTTCGGCCCTCCTCAGGGTGAGGGGGCTGGTGAGCGATCGAAACACCACCGCCCTCCTGCTGAGGAGCGCGCGCAAGCGCGCGTCTCGAAGCACGGACTTGGCCAAATCTTTCCTGCCGCGCGCAAGGGCTAACAGCTTGTTAACCGCATCGGCGCTTTACTTGGCGGCGACGGGTAGCTTCAGGGGCGTAAGAGGGAATGCGTCGGGCGTTGTACGTGTCTCAATCTGGCCGGGGCGCTTTGCTGGCGCTCATGGCCGCGTGTTTAGGCCTGGCCGTCTCCGGCTGCAGCTCGGGCGCATCGCGCTTCGATTTTCCGGCCTTCGGCCTCAACGGCTCCGGCGATAACGCCAATGCCGACCTGGCGACGACCTCGGCTCTGCCGGTTCCCCAAGAGTCCGTATATAGCCCGGGATCGGCAAACGACGCCCGGCTTCAGCGCGCCGCTCTCCCGTCGCCGACATATTCGCCGGCGCCGAATGGGCGCATCGGCGCCGCGACGTATCCGCCTAAGAAGGTTCAGGGCGCCCGCGTCAAGGTCAAAAAGGGCGATACGCTCTCGAGCCTCTCGCGCCGCTACGGCGTCCCTGTCGAGGCGATCGTCAGCGCCAACAATCTTCCCGACGGGCACCTTGCGGCCGGGCAGGAGCTGGTCATGCCGGGCGTGTCGGCCGCGAAAGTGGCCGCCGCGTCGAAACCCGCGCAGAACGTCCGCGTGGTGAAGACCGAGACCATCAAAGCGCCTGAAGGAACATCCCTTGCCGAGGAAGAGGCGGCCGAGGCTGCGGGCAACCTGCGGCAGAACGAGGCGGGCGACATTGCCGCATCGTCGGAGACGACGGGCCCGCGCGTGGCAAGCGTGGATCAACTGCCGGCGCCCGATCCCATGTCGGGCAACAGCTTCCGCTGGCCGGTCAAGGGCCGCGTCATCGCAGGCTTTGGAACGCGCCCCGATGGCGGTCACAATGACGGCATCGATGTCGCGGTGCCGCAGGGCACGTCGGTCAAGGCCGCAGAGAACGGCGTCGTCGCCTATGCCGGCAACGAGCTCAAGGGCTACGGCAATCTCGTGCTGGTCCGGCACGCCAATAATTGGGTCTCGGCCTACGCCAATAACGCGGAACTCCTGGTCAAGCGTGGCGAAAAGGTGCGCCGCGGCCAGATCATCGCCAAGGCCGGCGCCACCGGCGCTGTGAGCCAGCCGCAGGTCCATTTCGAGCTGCGCAAGGGATCGCGTCCCGTCGACCCCACCAAGCATATGAGCGATCAGGCGGCGAACGCCGAGTAGAGGCTAGAGCGGCGCGCCGAGCCTGCCGGCGAGGTCCTGGATGTATTGCCAGGCGACGCGTCCAGATCGGCTGCCGCGCTGAAGCGCCCAAGCCAGCGCCTCCTCGCGCAGCATCGCTTCCGCAACGGCGAGACGGTAGTGATCGGCATAGCCGCGCACCATCGCGAGATAGTCGTCCTGGCTGCAATTGTGGAAGCCGATCCATAAGCCGAAGCGATCCGACAGCGAGATCTTCTCCTCGGCCGCCTCTCCGGGATTGATGGCGGTCGAGCGTTCGTTCTCGACCATCTCGCGCGGCATCAGATGGCGGCGGTTCGAGGTTGCGTAGAACAACACATTGCCGGGGCGCCCCTCGATGCCGCCTTCGAGCACCGCCTTCAGCGATTTATAGGAGGTGTCCAAGGCCTCGAAGGAGAGGTCGTCGCAAAACAGGATGAAGCGGTGAGCCTGGTCGGCACGCAAATAGCCGAGCAGGCGCGGCGACGAGCCAAGGTCCTCGCGGTGAATTTCCACGAGCTTGAGCCCGGGGACTTCGCGATGCACGGCCTTGACCAGCGAGCTCTTGCCCATGCCGCGCGCGCCCCACAGAAGCGCGTTATTGGCCGGAAGCCCGCGCGCGAAGCGGAGCGTATTGGCGAACAGCGTGTCGCGCATCGGATCGATGCCCCTGAGCAGGGATAGCGGCACGCGATTGACGTCGCTCACGGGTTGAAAGCTCTCGGTCTCGGGTTGCCAGACGAAGGCGTCGGCTGCGCCGAAATCGGGCCGATCGGCCCGTCCCGGCCCAAGCCGCTCGAGCGCACGGGCAATTCGCTCCAAAATGCCGGAAAGCGGCTCCTGAAAGTTCATGTCGCGCCCGTTGCAAAGCCTATCGGGGCGGCTATAGTCGCGCCACTTCGAGGCGCCCGCCGCACGACTTGAAACCGGCTACGCCGGTCGAGGGCGGCCATCCTTAAGCCAAGCAAAGGACAGGAGCAATGCCAGGTTTCGTCTACGCGCAAGCCGCCCCCAGCGCCTTCGACATGCTGAACAGCCTGCTCATTCCCACCGCGCTCATCATCGGAATCATGTATTTCCTGATGATCCGGCCGCAGCAGCGGCGGCTGAAAGAGCATCGCGACATGGTCGCGTCCATCCGTCGCGGCGACATCGTCGTGACCTCGGGCGGGATTATCGGCAAAGTGACCAAGGTCGAGGACAACGAGCTGCAAGTGGAGATCGCCGACGGCGTCAGGATCAAGCTTGTGCGCGCCACGGTGTCCGAGGTGCGCCACAAGGGTGAGAAGGGCGAGGCAGCCCCGGCATCGAAGGCGAAGGCCGCATCCTAAATGACCATCTCACCGGCCAACCGTTTCATCCGTTAGCGCGAGCGCGGCAATGCTGCATTTCCAAAGATGGAAATTGATCCTGGTTTTCGTCGTCGTCGCCGCCGGATTCCTCTATTCGCTTCCCAACCTGTTCTCCTCGGCGGCCATGTCGCGGATTCCCACCTGGCTTCCCCACCAGCAGGTCAATCTCGGTCTCGACCTGCAAGGCGGCGCCCATCTCCTCTATCAGGTCGACGAAAAGGAAATGATCGAGGATCAGCTCAACAATCTTCGCGGCGACGTGCGCGAAACGCTGCGCCGCGCCCGCATCGGCTATTCCGACCTGGTCCAGGACATCGCCAAGCGCTCCGTGTCGGTGACCATCCGTGACGCCGCCGACATGGACAAGGCCGACAGCGAGCTGCGCAAGCTTGCGACGCCGCTCGGCAATGTCTTTGGCGGGGTTTCCGGCAACGATATCGAGGTGGCGCGCCAGCCGGATAACCGCATGACGCTGACCGTCACCGAGGCAGGCCTGACCAACCGCATCAACTCGGCCATCCAGGCCTCGATCGAGACCATCAGGCGCCGCGTCGATGCCTTCGGCACCACCGAGCCCAGCATCCAGCGCGAGGGCCGCAGCCGCGTCCTGGTGCAAGTGCCCGGTATTTCCGACGTCGAGCGCCTCAAGTCTCTGATCGGCGAAACCGGCAAGCTCGAATTCAAGCTGGTCGATCCTGCCGCCGATCCGCAGCAAGCCGTCATGACCAAACAAGTGCCGCCCGGCGACGAGCTGGTCTATTCGAACGAAACCCCGCCCGTTCCCTATGTGCTCAAAGCCCAGACCCTGCTGACGGGCGAAAATTTGCAGGACGCCACGCCCGGCTTCGATCAGCAGACGAGCGAGCCGGTGGTCAACTTCAAATTCGATGCGGCCGGCGCCAAGCGCTTCGGCAAGGTGACGCAGGAAAATGTCGGCCTGCCCTTCGCCATCCTGCTGGACGAGAAGGTGATCACCGCGCCGGTCATCCGCGAGCCGATCCTCGGCGGCACGGGGCAGATCAGCGGCAGTTTCACCGTGCAGCGGGCAAACGATCTTGCCGTGCTTCTGCGCTCCGGCGCGCTCCCCGCCAAGCTCACCGTCATCGAGGAACGGACGGTCGGCGCGAGCCTCGGCGCCGACTCGATCGAGTCGGGCAAGAAGGCGGCGCTGATGGGTCTTGCACTGGTCATGATCTTCATGCTGGCGGGCTACGGGCTGTTCGGCTTGTTCGCCAATATCGCGCTCATTCTCAACGTTGCGCTGATTTTCGCCGTGCTCTCGGTCATGGGCGCGACGCTCACGCTACCTGGCATCGCCGGCATCGTCCTGGTCATCGGCATCGCCGTGGATGCCAACGTGCTCATCAACGAGCGCATCCGCGAGGAGATCAGGGCCGGCAAATCGCCCTACGCCGCCGTCGATGCCGGCTATTCGCGCGCGCTCGTGACCATCATCGACTCCAACGTGACGACGCTGATCGCGGTGCTGGTTCTGTTCTGGCTCGGCTCGGGTCCGGTGCGCGGGTTTGCGGTGACGCTGACTATCGGCATCATCGCCTCGATGTTCACCGCCGTGACCGTCACCCGGCTCATGGTCGCCTATTGGCTGCGCTGGGCGCGGCCTCAATACATACCGCTATAAGGACTCGCACAAATGTTTCGCGGCATCCATTTCGTCCCTCCCGATACCAAGATCGACTTCGTCGGCATGCGGACGATCTCCTGGCTCGTCTCGGCTTTCCTGACCGTGGTGCCGCTCATTCTGGTCGCGACAATCGGGCTGAACATGGGCATCGATTTTCAGGGCGGGACGCTGATCGAGGTCAAGACCAAGGAAAGCCCCGCTAATCTTGCCGACATCCGCGGCAAGGTGAGCGGGCTTGGCCTCGGCGAGGTTCAGATCCAGGAATTCGGCGCGCCCGACGCGGTGCTCATCCGCATCGCCTCGCAACCGACCGAGCAGGAGCAGCAGGCGTCGATCGCCAAGGTCAAGGGCGCGCTCGGCGAAACGGTCGAATATCGGCGCGTCGAGATCGTCGGTCCGACGATTTCCGGCGAGCTGATCGCCGGAGGAACGATCGCAGTGGTCGTGGCCCTGATCGGAATCTTGATTTATGTCTGGTTCCGCTTCGAATGGCAGTTTGCCGTCGCGGCCATCGCCTCCCTGATCCACGACGTGACCGGCACCATCGGACTCTATTCGTTGTTCCAGCTCGAGTTCAACGTGTCGAGCATCGCCGCCCTCCTCACCATCATCGGCTACTCGCTCAACGACAAGGTCGTGATCTTCGACCGGATCAGGGAAAATTTGCGCAAGTACAAACGGATGCCGCTGGTCGAGCTTCTCGACTTGTCGATCAACGAGACTTTGGCGCGCGCGGTCCTCACCCATGTGACGACGTTCCTCGCAATGTTGCCCTTCCTGTTCTTCGGCGGCGAGACGATCTTCGGCTTTGCGCTCGCCATGTGCTGGGGCATCGTCATCGGCGCCTATTCGTCGATTTTCGTGGCCTCGCCGTTGCAGCTCATTCTCGGCGTGCGGCGCGAGGCGTGGAGCGCGGCCCCGGCCTCGGCCAAGGGGAGGGGACCGGCAGCCGCTCGCGCCTGATCTGATTGAGGCAAGCGGACCTTGCATGAGGCCGAGCGGGACGAAACGGTAAGGCGCATCGCGCGGGTAGGCGATCCCGACCGGACGCTCGCCGCCTCGTTCGCGCCGCGCGAGGTCCGGCCCGACCTCCTTGCTCTATGCGCGTTCAATGTCGAGCTTGCCCGCATCGCCGAGCTGGTGAAGGAGCCGGACCTCGGCGTCATCCGCCTGCAATGGTGGCGCGAGGCGATCGCGCGTGCGCGCGGGGGCGAGGCGGTTGGCCATCCCGTTGCCGACGCTTTCGGCGCGACGATACGGCGCCG
>Ga0187892_10002174_pt1 | contig 40984 bp, 57 predicted proteins | sample MA1701073metaG_FD_139345 | JGI IMG/M metagenome (GOLD analysis project Ga0187892, IMG submission 139345) | Bio-ooze microbial communities from a basaltic lava cave in the Kipuka Kanohina Cave System on the Island of Hawaii, USA - MA170107-3 metaG ... | reverse complement strand
GCAATCTTCATCAGGCGAGATCCTCTCGGTCGGTGGCCAGCGGCCCTGGTTCGGGGTATGGCGTGACCCTGATCCAACTGATCAGGTTCTTTCTGGCGGCGATGAGCCGGGCCATGACGCTGTTCAGCTCAAGCTGCAGCGCCGAGATGTCCTTGATCCGCTCCTCTAGGATGCTTTCCCAGTGGTTGCGGTCTTCATTGGTGGGCATTAGCCCGCCTCCAGGTGAAGCCGGAGTAACCTAGCGACTTCGGCAGGTTTGTCGTTCAGAAGTTGCAGGTAGTCGCTGACCGTCAGGCCCACGGCGTCGGCGACGTTGGCCAATGCCCTGCTTGTATCGACCTCGTTTCCCCACAGTTGATGTGCGACTAAGGTCTCGTTGTATTCTTCCTCGCGTTCGGCGAGGCGCTCTATGCGGTCAGGGCTGTATCCATAGCGCACGGCCAGGACGGCGCCGCTCGGTCAGGTGATGCAGCTACCATCCGGCAGCTTGGCGAACCACCTGTTTAGACCTATTCCCCCCCGGCCACACGTCCGCTGCGGCGATGGCTACGATCAGCTCACTGTCGCTGATGTAGCCGATGGGGTCATCGAACATCTTCATCCTGGTTCTCCTCCTCGATACCGGCCGCTCACCCGAGGCTCCCACGGCAGCGTGTCGTCCTCTTCCACTTCGACGCGCGAGATGGGGCCGCAGGCGCCGGTGCCGCGCGGCTTCGGGTGGACCAGGGTGCCGCAGGACGCGGGCTTGATACGGGTCTTCGCATCCAACCACGCGTTGCAGGTAACGCAGTAGTAGTGGACTTCAGCCACTAGAACGCCTTCCCGCACGCCAGGCACCGGTTGAACTCATCGTCCTCGGCGCAGCTCCTGTAGTGATGCACTGACAGCTCGTGCTTGCACTGGCTGATCACCTTATCCATCTCCTCCTTTGCCTCGCACGCAGCCTGATGGCACGCCCGTATCTTGCGGTTCGTTTCCAGCGCGGTGGTGTATAGCCTGATCGCCTGGTCAGCACGCTCCTCGGGCGTCACGTCCTTGGCTAGCATGGCTCGCATAAGCGCGGCCGTGAACAGCGATCGCTCGACGCCGATGAGCGGTTCCGAGATGGAGCAGTCCACCAGGGGAGATTTCATTGCGGCAGTTCTCCGCCAGCCTGTCCCTGCTCCGGTAGTCCGATGGTGCGCTCGCGGATGCCGAGTCCGGCGGCGTAGAGAGCTGTGCCAAAGTGCTCTAGTTGCGCCATGAAGCCGCACTCTATCGCGATCAGTTCACTACGGTCGATGCCGAGGAGAAGAGCGGCGGCCGAGCGGATGCCGCCGGGTCCCGTCGCATCCTCTCCGTATAGGAGTGATCCCACCAAGCACATTGAGCACTGCTCGTTTGCACGCACCCAACGACCCTCTTCGCGGTATACGCCAAACACCTCCGGGTCGATGGGGATGTTCTCCGCCATCCGGGCCAGCACCGCTCCCTCCAGCGAGGCCACGACCTCGGCTAGCTTCTCGTCAGTCATTGCTCGCATTCCTCCCTCGGGTCGGCCGTCAGGATCTCGGAGAGGCAGCGCCTGCAGATCAGGCGCGTGCCCTCATTGAGCAGGTGTCGTGTCGGCTCCTGGCAGCGCGAGCAGCCCTGCGGATCGGCCAGCTCGACGACAGGATAGGCGCGAGGCTGAAGTGTCATTGTTCGCACCCCGGCATCAGGGCTGGCATCTTACCGGCGTCGAGCGCGGCCTGTAGCTGGGGTTTCGCCCAGGCGCCGACGGTTTGCTGGTTAGGCAGGACGATTCCGGCCAGGAACTCATCTTCGAAGGTAGTGATTCCGGTCTGCATCGCTTCCAGCTTGGCCTTCAGGACCAGGGAGAGCGCACGCCACCGGGCGCGGCATGCCTGGGTGTAGCAGGACTCTCGCGCTTCATCGCTGCGGCGGAGCAGTTTGGATGGGGTGTGAGTGAACTCCGGGTCGTCCGGGTCGGGCATCGGTAGATAGAGCCGGACGGTGTGGCCTTCCATCTGGAAGAAGATGGTCGCCTGACCGCCCAGCCAGGCGTAGCCGAACCCGGTAGCGCCGTAGCGGCGGATGAGGTGTTCGATTTCCGCGCGTGTCCGTTCGATGGAGACGTCCGTCTTGGCGGCGTAGGGTCTCATCGCGCGGACCCTGCTCCGGCAACCAGGGCCTTCCCGACAGCCAGCGCCGCCTGTATCTCCTCATCGGTCATCTTGGGTTCCGGGAGTGCGGGCTTCAGGCGCGGTGGCCCGAGGCGATCCGGGCGCCCGATCAACGTCGGGTCCGTCAGGTCGAACCGCCCAGCGTTCTCGCGCTCGCACATACCGGCGACCCGAGAGACCTCCTCGTTTGTTCGGACGCAGTCAGTGTAGGTCTTAACGAACTCGGACCTCCAGAGCAACACGTTGTCTTGATGCAGTTTCTCGCAGATCCGCTGCCACCCCATCCGCGCGATAGCAGCCAGACAGCACCCGTCGCCTTCCACGTCCTGAAGGTCCAGTGACCCCGACGAGTGGACTGTTCGGACGAGCCTGAACACGGTTTGCCACGCGTGCTCGGCGCGAGCTTCCATCCCGCCGTCACCGGCCAGGGCGAACTCCACTATCTCGCTGGGCGTGGGGAAAAATTTGGTGCGCAACAGCGCAATCCCAGCCGCCTTCGTCACGTCTTCCGGCGCCAGCCCTGCGGCAGTAAACGCCAGCTCCCAGGCGTTGTATAACGCGGTGCTGGCAGGCTTCGGGTTAGCGAGCGCGGCCTCCAGCATTGTGTGGGCCGCTGCTATCGCCACCCGCATCGGCGAGTGGTGGTCGGTCACGACGGTGTGTCTCCGTAGGCGATCTGCAGATTGCGCTGCATCCGCGCTTCCAGTGTATCACCGCCCGCCGGTATAGTCCGACGTCCGCCCGCATTGACCTTTGCCAGGGAGCCGCCGTTGGGCGGGATGTCCCACGGCTCGATCCAAGACTGCTGGTTCAGGAACGTCGGGATGTGCTTCACGAAGCGGGTGCCGGTCGTTCCGGTCGCGTCACAGTAGCGCCGATAGCGTTCGCATCCGGCCTGGATGGCGTGCGGGTCGGCGCCGCTCTTCTGGAGCGCCTCGAACTTTGCTTTCCCCTTGGCGACCCCGCGATCTCCCTCTCGGGCCGGGTAGGTATCGAGAAAATTTGACCACAGCCTCGGGTCCAGGGTGGGCGCTCGGCGGCTCGGAGAGCCGACATGTGCCTCTTCCCTCGTTGTTTGCTTTATCTCATCCGGAACTAGCTCTGACACTCCCTGGCTCTGGCTCTGGCTCTGGCTCTGGCTCTGGCTCTGGCTCTGGCTCTGGCTCTGGCTCTGGCAACGCGCGCGCGAGGAGTTATGCCTAGTCGCCGCCGAACGCTGACTAGCCATGTCTAGCTGCTGACTAGCCATAGCTAGCTTCTGACGTTCCAGCTTGCGCCGCGTGTTCTGGTCGGCTCTCTCTGCCCAGCCATGCACGATCAGACGGTGCTGCGGGCACTCATCGACTAGCTCTGCCTCGACCAGGCAGGCTATCAAAAAGTCCGGGTCGCCTTCCCAGAACATCTCCTCGGCGATGTCGCGGTTGTCGATTCGCCCGATGGCGCCGTCCGGGGTTTGTGCGGCAGTGACGTGCCAGAGAGCTTCCATCACGCCGAGCGCACAGGGCACGGGCACGGACAGTAGCCTGGCGAGGCGACGGGTCTTGCGGTGGGTGAGGGCTCCTCGAAGGGCCATTCAGTTGCCTGGAACGAGAAGAGGCCCGCACCGGACATCACCCGGAGCGGACCCCTTCAGCGTACTCCCCGGCCTCGCGGCCGGAGCTTGGTGCGGCGGTGATGTCGCCGTGTAAACTCGCCACTGCCAGGTTCGGCGTGGAAGTTGCCGACACCTCCCGAGGCGGCTATAAATCTTGCGGACGCGACGGCGGCGGGCCCCAGCCAGCTACCCAGCTACCCAGGATCTTGGGGCTCGCCGCCATTCGCGAGGAGACTTTCGATGCCGGACGGCGGGTAGATGCCAGCCACCCAGCGCCAGAGCACCTGGTCAGAGACCGCCGCCGGGTCGGTCAACGGCGCCCTCACGGTGACCAAGGCGGCCGTCGCCAACCAGCGACACGTCGTGACCGGGTTCGTGGTCCAGAGCGTCCACACCGGCGCGCTCGGAAACGCCGGAGCCTTGACCGTGACGATCAAGAGCGCCGCGAGCGTGATCTTTACGGACTACATCCCGCCTGCGTTCCCCTTCAACGGACGGCTGGAGATTATGTTCCCGATCCCAATCGTGGCCGGGGAGAACGAGGCGATCACCCTGAACGTGCCGTCCGTGACTGTCGGGCAGGTCAACGGGACGCTACTTGGCTACACGACGTAGGGCCGCGCTATAATGCCCGCAAGGATGTGTCTCCTGGTTCTCTCGGCGCCGCTGGGGCGCTGGCGCTGCTTCCTCCCGCCAGTTCGGGGTTCGAGCCCCCGCCTGGAGAATTCAGCCGCACCGGCTGACAAGACGTTGGCACACGACACGGCCACCACACGACGATGCCCGAGTTAGCGACAGACCCAGGGTCCGGGGCCGCGCCCGGACAGGCATCCTCGACAGGCTCCGACCTTTCGTCCTCCGCCGGGAGGATGGCAGCCATCGGAACCTACGACCTCAGCGGGCTCGCCGACGAGGCGGTCTCTGCTGAAGTCACCCCGCAGGCCCAGACGCCGGTATCCGAGGGGACGCCCCCGGCCCCGGCCGCCCAGGAGCCTGCACCGGGACCGGTAGACTACACTCGCTTCAGCGAGGTCTTGCAGGAGCGCAATGCCCTGCGGGAGCAGCAGGAGCAGTGGGGTTCGGTCCTGGGAGCCGCCCAGACGCTGGGCCTGACCCCGCAGGAGGTTCTCCAGCGGGCGATCTCCCAGCAGCAGGCGGCTCCCGAGATACCCGCGACCATCGACCCGGAGCAGCAGTTCCACGACGCTCTGCGCGAGAGGGGGGTCGACCCCCTGACCGTGAGCGACGAGGTCTACGCGCTCCACCGGGCACTGTGGGACCAGCAGCAGCAGTTCGAGACGTTCCAGGCGAGCTTCCGCGAACTGCAGCATCAGGGCCAGCAGGCCGAGGTCGAGCGCATCCGGGGCGATCTATCCGCCCAGTTGGCGCAACTTGCGACCACCTACCCAGTGCTGGAGAACCCGGCGTTGGGGAACGGCCTCAAGCGCGCCTTGCTGGCGAACTACGGGATCGCTCGCGAGATGGGCATAGACGCCACTCTGGACGGGGTGGCGCGGGAGCTTCTCGGGGGGTTCGAGGACTACAATCGGACGATCCTGGGGACTTATGCCGCCCAGAAGCAGTCGGACCTCGCCGCCACTCCGCCGGTAGCCATCGGCGGGGGGACACCGGCGCCGTTCGACCGCAAGCCGCTCGGGGAGATGACCCCCGAAGAGCGGGAGCGGCGGGTGATGAGTGCCCTGGCGTCAGCCGTGCCGGAGGGGATCTAACGTGGCGGATGCAGTTGCGAGTGTATCGGCCCTTGACGGGCTGTTCAAAGACGTTTACGACAGCGCCGAGCTGGCGAACTGGGTGGAGCGCGAGCTGGCGTTCCTGTCGCTGGTCGAGCGCAGCACCAACCCGTCCGGGTGGGACGGGCGCGCCGTCGTGATCGGGGCCAGGAGCGCCCTAATGGCGGGCTACGGGTCGAGGGGAGAGAACGCGGCTCTGCCTGCGGCGAAGGCCGGGTCCTACCCGCAGATGCGGGTCTCGATGGCCTGGCACTACGCCGTGATCGAGCTGACCCATCAATTCATCCGGCAGTCGCAGAGCAACCGCGCGGCCTTCGCCAGCGGCCTGGAAGCCGAGGTCTCCGGCGCCGTCGAGGCGACCCGGCGCAACCTGGCCCGCCAGTATGCCTTCGGCGACGGCACGGGGTGGCTGGCGCGGTGCAAGTCCGGTGGCGGCACGGTGAACCCGGTGATGTATGCCAGCCCCGACGTGGACAGCTCCGGCATCGGCTACCCCGGCGCCCGCAACCTGGAAGTGGGCCAGGTCGTGGACGCCTACACGGCCAAGTCGGGCGGCGCACTCTCGTCGGACAGCAACGCGATCACGGCGATCAACTACGACACCAACACCCTGACCTGCACCAACACCATCGACAACGACGACTTCCTCTTCTCGGAGGACAGTCGGGGTGTCGAAGCGATGGGTCTCCTGGGGATCGTCGACGACGGCGACTACGTCGGAACCTTCCAGAACCTGGCCAGGTCCACGAACACCAAGCTCAAGGCCAACACCCTGGACGCGGGTGGCACCCTGCGTCCGTGGAGCCGGAACCTGATGGACAAGGCGGCCCAGAAGAGCCGCACGGTCCAGGGAGGACTGCCGCCGCAGGCGATCATCTCCAGGCCAGAGGTCGTCCAGGTAGCTGCCGACTTCATCGCTGCCGACCGTCGGTTCGACGCCAGCGAGATGACGCTCGACAACGGCTACAAGTCCCTCGCCTGGACGGTGCCAGGCGGCGGCAAGGTGCCGTGGATCGACGACTTCTACGCCGCCGACCACGCCGTGTTCTTCCTGCGGACGAGCGACCTCATCCGCTTCGTGATCGACGAGATCCAGTGGGAAGACCGGACCGGCAGCAGGTTCCTCGCGAACACCGACCGCAAGCACGCCTTCGAGAGCAGGCTCTTCACCGGCCAGAACCTCGCCAGCAGGCGGTGCAACATGCATACCCGGCTGGGCGACATCAGCTACACGGCCCTTTCGTCCTAGCGCCAGAGGGGCGAGCCAAGGCTCCGGGGTCGACCGACCGGCCCCGGAGTCATCCCCAGGAGGGGTAAGAGATGATCACCGAACGATCCGTCACCGACAGCTTCCTGCGCCGCGTCGGCGCGTTCCTCGACCGGAAGATCAACCCGGTCAAGATGGACCACGACGCGCTCTACCTGGACCTTCTCCAGAAGCCGGTTCGGGCCTTCAGGGCGGATGGGTCAGCCGCATCCTGGGGCGCCGACAACTCCGTCAACCTGCTCACAGACGGAATCTCTGTTGTTGAGACCTACTTCAACGACCCAGGGACCCCGGCCTGGACCTTCAACCAGGGTGCTAGCGGGATGGACCTGGAGAACGGGACCCCGGCAACGGACGACGGCTGGGAGTTCTACCCGCCTCTGATCGCAGTAGACAGCGACGTGCCGGGCGGCCACTTCAAGGCCGGGACCGACGACGCCTACATCCGGCTCGCAATGAACCTGGTGGACGTGTCGGACCTGAACACCGTGATCTGCGGGTTCCGTAGGGTCCAGGCCGTCGACGCGGCTCTGGATTACAACGCCAACTACACCGACTTTGCCTACCTGGGCATCGTGGCGTCAGCAGCCACGGCCCTGATCCAGACGAGGGTCAGGAAGAACAGCGGCGCTGTGACGACCACGGACAGCCTGCTGACTTGGGCGGACGGAGCTACGAAGGAGCTGACGGTCCGCCTGTCCAGCAACGGCGGCGTCCTGTTCGAGATCGGCGGCGTCCGGCCAGCCGTGCTCCACGCGCCAACCATCGCGGCCCCCCACGTCTTCGACAGCGGCGACTTCCTGGTGCCCAGCTTCATCTGCCGCCGACAAGGCACCGGCAGCGGTGCCTCCTACCTGCGCAAGCTGGAATGGGGTCCGCAGAGGTGCCTCGGCTACGTCTAAATGGTCGATCTGCCGCCTGAGCTGAGCCTGTCCGAGAGTAACGCCCGGATCGGCACCTCGCGCGTGCGGGCAGTCGACAGCACCCTGTTCGTCGCGTTCAACCGAGCGCTGCAGCAGTGGGAAATCTGGGGGCCGCACTATCGACCCGCGCTCGACGACCGGAACTTGCCGCAGTGGTCGCCTCTCGACGTGCTGACGGATGACCGGGGCGTGCTGCTCCGGCCGCCCTTCGATTGGGACGCCATCTGCATCAACCTGGTGAAGCGGCGCAACCAGGGCATCCGAGCCGCCGAGCGGTTCCGGGCCGTCCAGAGCATCCGGGACTACAACTCCCGCCTGGCAGCGAAGAAGGCGGCGGCGCGCGGCGCGCAGATCCGCGACGGCGCCGAATACTACCACGAGGCGGTCCGCCGCGAGAGCGAGGGTGACGGCCGCTGGCACGCCGATGACGTGGCAGCGGGCTACCATTCGAGGTGGCTGTGACCGTAGAAGACTTCCGCCGGGCATCCCTGGAGGAGTTCGGCCTCCCAGGCGACCGCGAGGACCCGAGCTATCCGTCGTCCGTGATGGACCGGATGTTCAACCGGGGGCATCGCTGGCTGGCAGCCAGGTGCAGGCTCTACCGCGACCCCAAGACCTACACGCTGCCGCTGGGAAGCAGCGGGTTGTCGCTGGTGACCTTGGGCGAGGAAGTGATCCAGGTGATCCGGCAGACCGTGGAGATCCTCTACGACGGCCGGTGGACCTACGTCGACTTCAGCGAGGAGACCTACGCCCGCCAGGACCTGGGCAGCATCCGGGACGGCCAGAACGGGCAGCCGCTCTATGCCTGGGTGACCGAAGGGCTCTCCACTGCCGCCGGTCGGGTGCTGGCGATGTTCCCCGGCTCCGACCAGGCCGTGGCAAGCGGCGTGGCGCTGAACGCCTACGTCTACCCGAGTGTCATCACGGACGGGACGGCCCGCCCCTACTTCTCCGAGGCCGAGCACGACCGTCTGCTGCCCCGGATCTGCTACTATATGGCGTTGAGAGAGCAGTCCTTCGGCCGGGCCGACGCCGTCCGTGTCCAGCACTGGTTGGCGGAGAGCGAGCGCCAGGCCGACGAGCTGAAGCTCATCATCGAGCGGGCCCGCGCCGGTGGCAGCCAGCGGATCGCGGTCGACCCGGCAGATATGTGGACGTAGGGGCGACACTATGAATGGGATGATCCTGGTCGAGAGCATCGAAACTCCCCGCGCAATCAACTACGACGGCGCCGAGATCATGGTCGAAGAAGGCGTGGTGCTCCCGGCCGAGGTGGCAGAACACGTGTCGCTGAAGCTGGCCCGCCTGGGCATTCCGCACGGGTTCGTGGCCCATGCTCCGCGCGGCAGAACCGCCCCTGTGTCGCGGGCGAAGCAGCGTTGTCCGTTCCCCGGCTGCGAGCACGAGGCGGCGAGCCACTCGGCGCTCAAGGAGCATTTCGCCGAAACCCACGTGACCAGCGCCTCGGTCACGAAGACCGCCGAGAAGACCGAGCCGGAGCCGGAAGTGGCGCCGCTGGGAGACGAGTGATGGGCTGGCAAGATTTCATCCCTGAGCCCTGGCGCAGCATCCTCAAGCGGGGCGAGGCGCTCCTGAAGAGGGCGAAGCGCATTCCGGACGCCGACGACCTCAATCGCCAGATCGGGCAGATGATCGAGGAGAAGTTCGGTCCGCCCTACCACCCGAAGAGCAACCCGTCAGGGAAGTATCTCAAGGACACCGTCCATCTGGGCGATGGGCGGACGCTGCGCCTCATCTACACCCACGACAGGGCGGAGGCTCCGGTCGAAGACGAGCCGGAAACGCCGCCGCTGGGGGCCTGATGGCCTTCGCAATCCTCACCGCCAACCGGGTCTGCATCTGCACGACTATCGAGCAGAACTACCCGCTCCAGCCGGGGCAGATCGCTCACCCGATCCCTGACGGCACGTCTATCGCGGGCTACCAGGTGGTCCAGGCGGATGGCGTGATCCGGAACGCTACCGCCCAGGAGATCGACGACGCCGACGTTGACCCGGTGCGGGTGCGGGCCAAGGCCCTGGCACTGCGGACGGCAGTCACCAACGCGCTGACGGCTATCGAGGCAGCGTCCACCACGGCTGCCGCGGTGACGGCGCTCCGGCAATTTGCCGCGGCGCAGAAGGCGCTGAACGCCTTCAGAAGCAATTGATTGGCGCTGCTCGGCCGCGTAGGCCAGTTCGCCAAATCCACCGGCGGCGCTCCCGCCAGCCAGGCCGTCACCGGCGTCGGGTTCACGCCGAAGGTCCTCATCATGTGGACCGAAGGGCGGACCAGTAACGGGAGTTTTGCCGCCGATCTGCAATGGGCGCTGGGCTGGGCCGTCTCTTCCTCGGCGTTCCGGTCGATGGCGATGGCCAGCCAGGACGCCCAGGCCAGCTCGGTTTGCAACAAGCGGATCGCCTCGAAGGCCCTGACCATCCTGTCGGCGGCGGGGGCTTTGGTCGCTGAATGTGACCTGACGAGCTTCGACAGCGACGGGTGGACCCTCTCGTGGACAACGAACGATGCCAATGCCACCATCATTCACTACATCGCGCTCGGCGGCGCCGACATCAGCGCCGGGCTGATCAACTGGCAGTCGCCTACCTCTACCGGCAACCATTCGAAGACCGGGGCAGGCGTGGCCCCGACGTTCGTGTTCTCGATGGGCGTGGGCGCGTCGAATACCGGCCCCCCGTCGACCACGGCCGGTATCCGTCAGTTCCTTGGCGCCATGACCGGCAGTGGTGAGTGGTCCATTGCTCTGAACTCCCAGGACAATCAGGCCACCACCAACACGGCGCGGCGCCAGATCACCGATGGTCACACCCTCGACATCAGCAACACCGGCTCCGTCACGGAGCGGAGCAACCGGGTCTCGCTGGATGCGGACGGGTTCACCCTGAACCTCACCACGGCGCCTTCTACCGCCAATCACCGGTTCTCGCTCTGCATCGCGCTGAAGAACGCCGTCTGCGGCAGCGTCAACAAGAGCACGGGGGGCGCCCCGGTCGACCAGACCTTAATCTCGGGATTGAGCTTCTCGCCGGTCGTCTACGGGATCGCCAGTTGGCAGGAAGCCGTGATCGCGGCGACCACCGACGACAACCGGCTCGGGTTCGGCGCTTCGGACGGCACTCGTGAGGAGAGCGGCGCCACCAACGACGACGACGCCCAGGCGGACAGCACTACCGACGCCATCTCGTCGACCACGAAGGTTTACGTCAAGAGCAACAATGAACCTCCAACCGTGCAGGCCGAGGCCGATCATACGACATTGGACCCCGGAGGGGTTACAGTTACGTGGTCGACCAACGACGCGGCGGCAACGCAGCTCTGCGTCTTCGGGTTTGGGGGCGTGACCACTCCGGACAAATACTGGGCGGGCCTCTCGCAGCCGCACGCTGCGGTGATCCCCGTCATAGCTTACTAGAGGCAAACGATGGCCAAGAACTACTCTATCCCGGTCTTGACGGCGTCCGGAACCAGCGCGAAGAGCGGCGCCACCCTCACGGCAAAGGCAGACATCAGGCCCATCATCTACGATGTGGTGATCGGGAACTCGGAGTCTCCTAACGACTACGCCTGGCGAGCCCAGCTTCAGCGATACGCGTCGACTAACGATGGGACTGGGACCAGTGTCACGCCTGCGCCGCTGGACCCTACCGACCCGCCCGCTCTCACCATCACGAAGAACGCCCATACTGCCGAGCCGACATCCTACGTCTCCGGCAAGGTGCTGCTGGAGTTCAACGCCAACCTTCGGACCCAGACTCGGTGGGTGGCCTACTACGGCTCGGAGCTGGTCTCTGTGATGGCCGCGAACGAAGGGATCGGGTTCCGGCTCGACAACGCGACCACCGCGTTGATCCTGCGCGGGACGATCTTGTTCCGGGAATAGTGGAGCACGGAGCCAGGCGCCCGGATGGCCACATCATCCGCTACACGGACGGGGGCCGAGAACTCTACAGCGACACGAAGCAGTGTCCGCACTGTGGCGGGCACTTCGAGATCCGGACCGGCAGCGGCAAGCTGCGGAGTTGGTGCGGCAACTGCGCGGCGGTGACTTGCGGCAAGAAGGAGTGTGTCGAGAACTGCGTGCCTACCGAGCGGTGGATGGCGCAGGTCGAACGTAATTGGGAGCGATTGAACAGGGCGTGGTGACGTGGGGCCTTTCCAATTCCAATACCAGGGCCGCTTCCATTGCCCGTTCACCACGCCGTCGCCGCCGGTCGTCGTCCTCCCCGACAAGTATTACCAGCCGCTCTCCCAGCCTCATCCGTGGCCCGCACAGAGCTGCTGCGATTACACCCTCCAGTTCGGCGTTCTGGCAATGGTGGTGCCGCCCGTGGTGGTGCCGCCGGTTTCCAGCTACTACCAGCCGCTCTCGCTTCCACCGGACCCGCCGCCGAACCCTGCCTACGTTCCCCTGTGGACAGGTCCGCCGCCGGTCGTCCCGGTCGTCATCGTTCCGCCGGTTTCCGGCTACTACCAGCCTCTGGCGCTGCCGCCGGTCTTCCAGCACGTTCCAGCGATCTACACTCCGATCTGGACCGGCCCGCCGCCTGTTGTCCCGGCCGTCGTGGTTCCGCTGGTCACGACCTACTATGCGCCGCTCTCACTGCCGCCGCCCGTCATCTTGCCGCCGATCTTGCCGCTCGTCCACGGCTACGCGCTACTGCCGCCAACGATGGAGGTGTGTGACGGCAGCATCGAAGTCACGTCGGAGCAGTTCTCGCTTGAGGGCGTGGCCACGGTATACTCCCTGGTGGTGATCTGCTAATGACCAGCTATGTCTTCGAGATGGTCCTGCAGGACCTGCAGCCGACCTTCCGGGCGATCTTGAAGGCCGACGGCGAGCCGATCAATCTGACCGGGTGGACCAGCATCGTTCTGGTCCTGAAGCACCTGACGGCGGGGACAACCTACGTCTTCGCGCTAACGATCACCTCCGCTGTCGATGGCGAGGTGTCACGGACCTGGATCGCCGCCGACTTCTTGACGCCGTTCCTGACCTTTCCTGGCGAATACCTGCTCCGCATTCGAGGCACCACTCCGGCAGCCCAGGAAGTGACGTTCCCCACCGGGCCGCCAGAGCGAGCCTTCTTCCACCCGAGGCTGGGATGAGAGGGGCGGCCCAGTTCCACTTCGGACTGTGGCTGGGGATCTGCCCGGACCAGCCTGCCACCAAGTTGCCCGACGGCATCCTCTCCGACGGGCAGAACGTCGACCTGGACGGTGGTTCCCTCAAGGTGCGCCGGGGGAAGAAGAGCCTGGCGGCGGCTCCCGCTGCGGCCCCGATGCGGGGCGGTCTGGCCTACTACCCGTCGGGAGCTACCCGGTCCATCCTGGCGGCGGCCGGGACGGATGTCTGGCGCTACACTAGCGGGCCCGGCTGGAGTTCGATCCTTTCCGGGTTGGTGGCGGGCGACACCGACTTCGTCCAGTTCGGCGACCTCGTCTACGTCGGCAACGGAACCGACGCGGTGCGGAAGTGGACCGGCAGCGGAAGCGGCTCCACCCTGGTCGCCCCGACGCCGCCCACCGGGCTGACCCTGGTGCTGGCCCAGCAGCTTCTGGAAGGCTTCAACAGCGGCACCGTGGTCACCAGCGTGAATGCCAACCCCGCTGCGCCGACGATCACGTCGAGTATCGGCTCGACGACCCCCTACCCCTATGAGGGTAACGGCTACCTCCAGCTCGAAGCCACTGCAGAGGGTGCCGAGGGTGACTACGCCTGGCACGACCGTGGCGGCGGGATGGACCTGAGCTGGGCCTCGGCAATCGAACTGTGGGCCAGGAGCAATATGGAGAGGACGGTCTTCAAATTCGGGGTCTATGCGGACACCGAGCTGCCCAGCTCCGCACTTGACTGGAAGGCGTGGAAGAGCTGCAGGGTTCAAGAGACGAAGAACTGGGAGCAGGTCCTCATCCCCCTGGACCCGGTCGCTCCCGAGGAGCGCACGTTGAGCTTCGGCTGGGCCTGCCTCTACATCGGCAGCGACAACCCGACCTATGGCACTCCTACCCGCCTGAAAATCGACCAGGCCAGGCTCCACTGCCGGATGTCCGCCGGGTTCTACCGCTACTACGCCACCTACGTCCGCTACGAGACCATTGATGGGGTCGACGTGGATCTGGAGGAGACCTCGGCGACGTCGGTTGCCGTCATCGACATCGACGAAGACACGATCTTCGCCGGGGTTACGGCCACGGTCACCGGGTCGCTGCCCACGGGCTGGGCCTCGGGGTCCACCAAGGTCCGCCTCTACCGGTTCCGGGAAGATAGCTCCTTCTCCAGGGCGCTGTCCGTAGCCGAGGCGGCCTTCGCGGCCTCGGTGGCGATCACCGATCGGATGGATGACGGGGAGCTGGCCCGCCGGTTCGCAACCGGCATCTCGGTGCGCCTGGTGGAACAGCGAGAGATCCCGCCGAAGGCGACGAGCTATGCCGCCTACGGCGGTCGCCTGTGGGCGCTGGACATCACCGTCAGCTCGATCCGGCACCGCGAGCGCCTGGCCAGCAGCCGGATCGGGTTCCCGGAGCAGTTCGGATACATCCCCGACGTGGATGACCCGGCGTCCCCAGGCTGGGCCGACATCCAGGGCGAGATCGGAGTGCGTCTCTATCCGCACGAGGGTCGCCTGCTCGTGTTCTGCGAACAATCTGTTTGGTCCCTGGAGGGATCGAGCTGGCTGGCAAGCGATCCCGACCCATTTCGACTGAAGCGCCGCCTTAACGTGGGGCTGGACGCTCGCTGGGCGGTATGCGACCTGGGAGGCTTCATTTTCTTCTTTGCCCGCGACGGGGTCCGGGTGATGAGCCCCCGGCTGGCGACCGAGGACGGTCAGTATCAGAGCTGGGTCATCAGCGAGCCCTGGGACAACGCGCTGCGGGCTATCCCTACGACTTACCGGTCCCAGGCAGCGATGGAGGTCGACGACCTGGGGCGGGTGCAGCTCTCATTTCCGGCGGCGGGAGCCACCGCGAACAATGTGGCCCTGGTGCTGGACACCCAGGTCAGAGGGTCGACGGATCCGGGCGAGAACAAGGCGCGACCCGGCTGGACCTACTACACGAATTGGGGATTCCGCTCCTTCATCCGGCTTCGGCGCGGTGGCGGCGACAGCGGCCAGCTCCTGGGCGGTGACGCCACTGACAACCAGGTCTACTTCCTGGGGACTGATGCGGCGGGTGCCGACGCCTACGGGGACGCCTCGGACAAAGTGGCCTGGCACGCCACAACGCGTTCCATCGACGCGGGTGGCGGTATGAGGCTGGTCCCCCAGCAGGCTACAATACTCGCGGACGCCGCTGCGGGCGAAGAGTTCGATGTAGGGCTGGTCGGTGAGGACGGTGCCGTGCTGGAAACCCGCCGGGTGCGGATGGGCCGGGACGCCAGTGGCGCCGTTGACCTCCAGGCAGTGCGGATCTCGCCGGACGCAGCCCGCCGGGCACCGTCCCTGAAGCTCTCCGGCTCACAGGAAGTGGCTTTCGCGATCAGGACAGCAGTTCTGGAAGGGTTCGGGCGTTACTGATGTATCCGATGCATCCGATGGGGATGGGGATGGGCGGCGGAGGCGGACGTGGCAACGCGCGTCCCTACGGCGGCGCAACGGGGATCGCCAGCGGCTACCGCCGGAACTCCGAACTCGGCAACAAGGCGATCCGCGCCGAGCTGCGGGACCTGACGCGGCTGCAGAACGAGCCACTCTCGCCCGAGGGGTTCTCGGCCTACCTGGCCCCGCGCACCGAGGCCCTCGGCCAGGGCTACAACGCAGCCACCTCGGACATCGCCCGCCGGATGGCGGCTTCCGGGATGGGCAACTCCAGCATGGCGGCCGGGGCCTACGGCACGGCAGCGGCTGGGCGGGCGAACGCTGGAGCAGGACTGGTGAGCCAGGCATACGACGTGCAGGATCGCCGCCAGGATGCTTACCGCCAGGCGGCAATCCAACTGGCGCAGTCGATGTCAGGCCAGGGTGCAACCGCAGCCGAGATCGCGATGAGGAGGAAGGAGCTGGAGCAGCAGATTGCGGCGATGGAAGCTGCCCAGAGTTTCGGGGTTGGCGACCTCATCGGCGGCCTGGCCCCTGGTATCGGCTTCGGGATCGGTCGCGGGATCAAGTTCTGATGCCCTACCACGGCGTCGGGGGCTACAGCCCCTACGAGAACCCGATGAAGCGGGCCATCTCGGGCCTGATGCAGGGGCTCATCCAGGGCGTCGAGGCGCGCCAGGAGAAGCGGCGCTACGACGAGGAGCAGGCTCGCCGCGAGCGGGCGGAGAAGAGCGCCGAGGAGTGGCGGGCGAAGCAGTTCGGGCTGGACGAGCGGAAGTTCGAGCAGGACAAGTTGTATGCGGCCGAGCGGCGCAATGAGGCAGCCGAGCGGCGCAAGGAGGCTGAGCGTGAGGCGACTCGCCAGATGGTCCAGGATGCCTACTCCCGGCGAGCGGACCAGGCGACCCTGGTGAGGAACGCTGGCGAGAAGTATGTAGGCGGCGCCGCGCGGGCGCTTCCGGTGACGTTGGGGCTGCTTGACGGGTCTACCGTGCTGGGGCCGAAGGACCAACCGCGCCAACCGTTCCCGGTCCCCAGACTGGCCGGGGGCGGCGTCAGGCTGACCCCCGAAGTGCGGGCGCTGGGGAGCCTGTTCGAGGGGCTGCAGACGAATGAGGACGCCCGCGAGAGCCGGGAACTGGCGCTGCTCGACCGCAGGAACCGCGCCGCTGTAGCGACGGCCTGGCTGAAAAGCCGCCCCGGACTGAAGGATGTGGCCCAGTTCCTGGCCCTGGAGGGGACGCCGGAGCAGGCCCTGGATATGCTCGGTCGCCTGGGGGTGCAGCTCCCGGATCAGGATCTGCGTTCCCTGATGCAGATCCTTGAGACGGGCCAGGTTCCGCGCGCCCAGGAGCCGCCGATGGGAGCGCGGCTCGACGCCGTAAAGCGCGTTCTCGAAGGCGACCTGGGCAGCTACGGCGGCGGCAGGCCCGGAGTGCCAGACTGGATGCGCCAGCCCCTGCCAGGGGCCAAAGCACGCTTTGACGCACAGCGCGAGCGCGCGGCGGACCTGGGTGCGACCAGGCCCGACCGCATCAACCTGCTGCGTGCCCGCACGAGATACTACGAGGGGCGCACGGAACTCAACAGGCTGGAGGCGGCGAACCGCCACTGGGAGCAGCCAAATTTCAACAGGCGGATGGACCTGGCTGAGCGGAAGCAAGCCTGGGCCGAGCGCCACGAGGCCGCTCTCGAAGCCATCGCCTGGGAGCGGAACCGGCTGAAGGGTTCGGTGCTGGACGACACAGCCAAGCTGGAGCTAATGGCCATGCTGGATGAGGTGAAGGCCGATCTGGGGATGCAGCAGGTCCTGATGAGAGCAGGCTACGACGCCGAGTATAACGACCAGGACGTCACCCGCGCGAACAATTTCTACAGGGCGGCAGAGGCGGCTGCCAAGCGGTCCAAGGCAGCTCGGGAAGACGCGTTCAAGCTCGCCCGCGAGTTCCGTGGAAGTCCCGGCGCGACAGCAGGTGGACGTCCCGCTGCGACAGCACCGGACCGACGACGTGGCGGTGGAGGTGTCCCTGTCCTACCGCCGGGCCTGCCGGGCCTGGAGAAGCCGCCGACCCGCCAGGAAGTCATCCAGCGCCTGCGCAACAAGAAGAACCCGGCGACAGGGAAGCCCTACACGCAGCAGGAGGCCGAGGCGGCGACCAAGGGCCTGGGGCTGAAGTAATGCCCTACAAGACGGCGGATCAACTGGCGGATGAGATCGCTTCGGCGCGTCCGCGCTACAAGACTGCCGATCAGATCGCCGAAGAGATCGCCGCATTCCAAGCGGCTGAGTTCAAGCGCGTCACCGACAGCCCGCCCATCAAGCCAACGCGTTACACGGACGTGAGCCCGGCCGCCATCCGTGCCAGGGGAGCGGTCTCACAGCGCGCGGACCCGCAACAGCAGGACGTCTTCGATCCCGAGACCTGGGGTGCAATCAGGCCGAAGGCCCCTATAGCCGGAGTGGGCCGCACGGCACTTGGTGTCAATCAGCCCTTCATCGACCTGGGCCGACTTGGGCAGGAAACCGCCCAGGCGATGAGTAGAAAGAGCTACAAGGCAGCCGAAAAGGTGCGGGCCCGCTACCGGGAGGCGGTCCGGAAGTCGCCAGGCGGCGCCTTGCAACTGTCGCACGACGACGCGGAGCGAGAGAGGCAGCTCGCCGAGATCCGGTCGCTGCGCCCCCGGTTCGACAGGTATTGGGACCGCGAGATCGCGCCACTGCTGGCGAAGCGTGGACCGGCCGCGGAAGCCGAGGCCGAGCGCCTGTTTATCGAGGAGGGGGGCAAGTTTATGGGCGGTGGCGCCATGATCACCCCCCCCGGCGTCTACCAGGCGGCCCGAAAGATCACGGCCCTCTACGAAAAGCGCGCTGCCGAGCGACTGACGCCGGATGCTCTGCGCAGGGCGTTCCCGGAGCTGACGGCGCTGCAGCGCCAGGCCTTGGGACACGTGTTCGCCAGGAAGGCGGCGGACGTGGATGCTGCCGAGGAATACAGCCAGGCGGCGAGCGAAGACTTCTTCACCCTGGCTGCGAGCCTGCTACTGGGTGGCGGCGCCGAGGCGCTCGCTCTGCGAGCCGGGGCCGGGCTGGCTAAGGCAGGGCTGGCCAGGGCGTTCGGTCAGGGGGCCAGCGCCCTGGCCAGGGTCCACACCCCGACATTCGTCCGTGGGGCGCAAGGGATTGCCGGTGCCGTCAGGGCCCGGCCTGCGTTGGCCGAGTCTCTCTCGGGAGCAGGCAGGATCACCGCGCGGCTCCTGTCTCCCGCTCGCACCGTCGGCAATGTTGTGGGCGGCGGCACCGAGCAGGCCTTCCAGGACATCGGGGAGGATCTGACCCCACGCGAGCGCCTTCAGCGGATAAAGCAGGGCGGCTTCGCTGGTGGCGTCGGTGGCCTGGTGTTCGGCGCCGGGTTCGAGGCCCTGGGGGGCGCCATGCGGGGTCCTGGGGCGCTCGGTAGGTTTCAGGAACGCGTTGGCCTGCGAGAGATAGATCGGCTGCGCGCTGGCCTGCGAGAGATGGAAGACCGAAAGGCGAGGCCAGCGCTGGCAGCGGCCAACCCGGACTATACGGTCCGTGTCGGGCAGCCCCCCACCGAAGAACCGATCCGCCCGATGCTGGCCTTGCCGCCAGGAGCCGCTCCCGACAGTCCCACGCTGCGGTCCGGGGTCACGCCCGAGGTCGCCAGGCCGATCCTGGCCCTGCCAGCCATCGCCGAGACGCGGCCCCCGACGACGCCAGTCCAGCCCACGGAGATCACACCGGGCCTGAAGGTGAGGATCACTCGTCGCAGCGGCGACCCGACCCGCAGAACCTACGTCGTCGAGGGCGTGGACGGCGAGATGGTCACGCTGAAGGGGCGGGCCACCCCGGTCCACGTGGACACCATCGCCCCCCAGGACCCGACGGCCGGGCCGATGGACCTCGGCACTCGCCTGCGCGAGGCGGCGGACAGCCTCTACGAAGAAGGCCGCACCGGCCTGGCGGGGGTCGAGCAGAAGTATGCCGCCCGCCTGCCGCGCGGGCGATCCGGCGGCGCCGGTGCCGCGATCAACCCGGTTGACCTGGCTGCACAGATCAGCGAGAGCCTGCCCCACTGGACGAGGATCGGCGCTGGGCTGGTGATGCGCGGCGTCTCCAAGTTCCCGGATTGGGCACAGGCGATGTCGAAGGAGATCGCGCACTGGAACAAGCTCGCCCGCGACCAGGTGATCCGAATGCACCGGGCCGCACTGGGGATCGCGCAGGAGCGGCGGCGGACCGTGGAACTCAACATTTCGGCCTACACGGACAGAGACCCGCAGATCAAGGCGATCTATGACCAGGCGGCAGCGGCTGACCTTGCCGGAGACGCAGCGGAAGCATCCAGATTGCGCGGCCGGCGTGGCGCCGAGCGCGGCGAGGGGGCGCCGGGCTACGAGAAGACCATTGCACAGCTCCGGGCCAACCGGGCCGCCATCCTGGCCCGCATCAAGTCTCCTGGCCTGATGTCCGGCGGCCTCGGCGTCGACCCGGCGTTACTGCGGGACCTGGCCCTGCTGGCCGGTAACTACCTGGCCGAGGGCGGGATGACGGCGGCGCAGGCCCTGGACCGGGTAGCCCGCGACGTCCCGCAGGTGTGGTCGCGCCTCTCCCCGCAGCAGCGACAGCAGATCCTCGACAGCGCTGGTCGGTTCGCATCGCGAGCCGGTGGCCGCACCGCCATCGAGCGAACCCCCATACCGGAGCGTCGTCCGTCCGGACTGCCGCCCGAGGAGTATCGGACCGGGGAAGGCGAGCCGACCTACGCCGGGAACATCCGCATCGAGAACCTGGAGAACGGGGAGCAGGTCCGGAGCCTCTTGCTGCAGCAGGTGGAGGAGCGGGGCGCGATGATCGAGCTGCAGCGCCGCAACGTCCAGTCGATGGACCAGATGCGCCAGGAGAGCCGTCGCCTCGGGATCAACGTCGACAAGCTGAACCTCCGGCCGGGGACGGCGCTGAACGCCAGTGAAATCTTCGCGCTGCGCGAGGCTCTCTTGTCCGCGGGTGAGAAGTTCCGGCGTGCCCAGCAGGCATTCGACCGGTCGGAGCGGGGTGAGACCGACTACCTGCGGGTGGCGACGGCACTCCGGGAGTTCCAGGTGGTTGACCTGGCGCTGCGTGGCGCTACCGCCGAGGCGGGCCGGGCCCTGCGCCAGTTCCAGGAGATGGCGCGTGCATCCCGCGACCCGAACCGGGACATTCGGATGCGGGCCCTGGAGCAGCTTCGCCGGGCTGCTGGCGACCGCGAGCTACTGGAGCAGGAGCTGGCGGCGCTGTCGCGTGCAGGCGACGACCCCTACGAGCTGACCCGGCTGCTGCGGCGGACCAACGAGGTGCCGCTCTTCGAGCGCCTGCGATCCTATCAGCAGGCGAACCTGCTCTCCAGCCCCGTGGGCGCCGCCCAGGACTTCCTCGGCACCTTGGCCTACAACGTGGTGGAGCGCGGCCTCGTGGCGCCGCTGCGGGCCGGGATCGAGGCGGGCCGTGCCAGGGTCACCGGCCAGGCGCGCGGCTACGAGATGGCCGAGGTGGTTCCTGGCATCGTGGGAATGGCTGTCGGGTTCCGACGCGGTCTCTCGGATGCCGCCGAGGTGATGCGGGAAGGCATGACCCGGCAGCAGGCCGAGCGCCTCGATACTGCAGGCCGCGGACGCGAGTTCCGGGGCGGCCGGTGGAACCCGTGGAACCAGAGCTTCCGGCAGCGGGCCGCCGTCGACGCCATCAACCGGGAGATGATCCGCTCGTCCGAGCTGCACACCCTGGCTGCCCGTCAGGCCACCCAGGAAGGGCTCTCCGGCGCCGCCCGCGCCTCGCGCTACCAGCACTTGCTGCGCGAACCTACGGAGCAGATGCTGGAGCAGGCCGACGCCGCCGCCAGTCACGGCGTGTTCGTATCGTCACGATCCGGCCGGGACGACCCGGTCCTCCGCCGGATCATGGCGTTCGCCAATCTTGGAGAGGACGTGCTCGGCGGAGCCAAACCGCTGCGGGTCATTTTGCCGTTCGTTCGGACCAACTACTACCTGCAGAAGGCGGGGTTGGAGTTCACCCCAGCCGGGCTGATCGTCGGTGCCCTGCGGCGGGACGTGCGGGGCACTGCGGCGATGAGCGATCTGGCCGCTCGTGCCGTGCTGGGGACAGCGGCGCTCATCCCACTGCTGGCCTACGGCGCCACTGGCGGGATCACCGGGCCCGCTCCGAAGAACGCCACCGACCGCGAAGAGTTCTACCGCCTGGGCAAGAAGCCGTGGGCGGTCAAGATCGGAAACCAGTGGGTCGAGTTCTTGCGCCTCGGTCCACTGGCACAGCCGCTGGTGATCGCTGCCGCCTTCGCGAAGCGGGGGGAGAGCAACGAGAAGGAGCCGACGAGCGAGTGGATCGCGACGGTGGGGGCATCGCTCGGCAGCGCGATGGTGGACACGACCGCACTCACAGGGCTGCGCGACCTGAACAATGCGATCAGCGATCCGGAAACATGGGGGCAGCGGTTCTTCGAGCGTGCCGCCAGCGGGTTCGTGCCGCTGGTCTCTGCACAGCGGCTTGTCACGAACATCACCGATCCGAACCTCCGGGAGACGAAGCTGGACGAGAGCAAGGCGGAGAGCTTGTTCGACGGCATCGCCGAGGGCAGCCAGCGGACCCTGAAATACATCCAGTCGGGCATCCCTGGTCTCTCGCAGAAGCTGCCTGCCAGGGTGGATAACCTGGGGCGACCGATCCCGCGCAGCCCGAGCGGGATCGCGGCCCTCTCTCCGCTGCGGGCATCACGGGCCAACGCGCAGCCGGTAGACCGCGAGCTGGCCCGCCTGGGCATCCGGCCGTCGTCCCTGCGGCCGGACCTCAAGGAAGGCCGGGAAGAGCGACGCCTCACCCAGACCCAGCTCCGGCAGATGACGACCGAGGTCGGGTCGGCCGTGCGCACAAAGATCGAGCGCGAGATGGCGAAGCCGGGCTACGGCCAGCAGCCAGACGAAAAAAAACGCGAGCGCCTTGAGGATGCCATCAAGGACGCTCGCGCTGCGGCGAGGGATCGATACCTACGCGGGATCGGGATCAGGCGCCGGGGCAGTGGCCTCGGGCTCGGTTCCCTCGGGGGGCTCTAGCCAGTCCCGACCCCCGTCATCGCCACTGCGTTCCGCCAGGCGATCCAGGCGGTCCACAGCAGCCACGCGTTGAGGACCAGGATGGCCAGGTTGGCGTAGAAGAAGACAGCTAGCTTCAGTTCTCGCGCCTGGCAGAGCACTTCGCGAACGTTGAGCTGCTCTTCAGTGTCGGTCATCATTCGTGTCTCGTGTCTCCTGCGGCCGTGCCCGCTGTAGTTTTGCCCGCCGCGCCCCTTCGGTCTCGGCATCGAGACAGTCTGGGCAGACGAGCAGCCCGGCCGAGTTGTAGCCCCAGCCGGACGCGTCGAGAGCGTTCCAGGCCCACTTCTCGTTGCGGCCTGGTCGCATCTCTCCGATGGTGAAGGCCCCGTGGGGCCAGAATTCCCGCCTCGTGTCTGGGCAGATGGTCGGCCTGCCGTAGCAGAGCGCCGTCCAGGTGCCGCTGTTGTCAAGCACGACCTGCGCGTCGCGCGGGCCACACTTGGTCACAGTGCTAGTGCCCAGACCTCGACCCGTGGCTGGTCGAGGGGATCGCCGGGCGTCTGATACCGCTTGGCGAACTGGACCTGGATGACGTGGCTGTCATCCGGGCACCAGATCCCCGAGAGGCAGTCATAGAGCGCCCGCTGGATCTTGCAGGCGTCAGGCTTGACCGTCGGGGCCCGCCTGGCGGACGGCAGCAGCCCGCGCTTGCCGAAGTGCCCTTTCGGCCGGGCCACGACGACCGTGACGGCCACGGCGATCCCGTCCTGCGGCATCTCAGGGGGCTGGTCGGCGAGCATCGCTTCGCGCATCGCCCCCTGCCAGCTCCGCAGCCCGTTGTCGTTCCGCTCACGGACGAAGGCCCTGCCGTCGCGGGTGACGCAGGCGACCTTGTTGCCCATCGTGGGCGGCGGGCCGTAGACGAGGGCCCTCATCGCTCGATCTCCTTTCTCTTTTCCAGCACTACGTCGTCGCGTTCCTCGCTCCACCGGCACCCTGGCGGGCAGATGTGGGCGTAGACCTCTCCCTCGGGAGTGGTCGCGGGCGTGACCTGGCCGAGCAGCCACTCCTTGCAGCCGTCGAGCATCAGGTCCACCTTGACGGCCGTCCCCTTGTCTCCCTCGCGCTGTCCCTGGGTCGACCAGCCGACATACTCCATCGCCAGGTCGCCCCAGAGCTGCTGGGTGAGGGTCGCCCGGATGCTCTTGTCGCGCACCTCGTCAGGGGCGTGCTCCGCCACGTAGAGCAGCGCAGCGTCCCGGTCGTCGATCTGGAGCCGGGCGCTGCTCTTATGCAGGGTAACGCGTCCCTCCAGGGTGTCGATCGACTTGCGGATGTAGGTGCCAGCGGGCCGCTTGGGCAGCAGGCTCCCGAGCAGCTCGGCGGTCTCCGGGCTTTCGAGGATGCCGGTCAGGTAGTCGATGCTGGACGTGAGCTGCCCACGGAGGCGGGCCGCCTGTTCGGCGACCCTCCCCCGCCGGTCTTCCAGGCTGCGGATCTTGCCGATGAGCCACTCCAGGGCTCCCAGGTCGCGAGGGCGCCAGGGTTCCCTGTCGTCGATCACCAGCCCGCTGGCGTGGAATTCAGCCAGGCGCTCCTCGCTCCAGCCCAGCACCCGCAGCTCCCGCCACGTCCCGAGCGGATCTTCCAGGTAGCCCTGGTCGAGGTCCACTGGGGCCAGTGCTGTCTCCTCGGGCATCAGTTGAGCCTCACGCCCGGCGGCAGGGCGATCTCGGGACGTTGGGCCTGCGCCTCGCTCTCTGCCACGGCACGCTCCAGGGCTGCCTCCCGCGCCTTGCCGATCTCGTCGATGGCGCAGGGCGCTTCGTCCCCGGAATGCACCGCCTCGTCGAGGCGGCGTTCGGCCAGCACGGCGCAGCGGATGAGCCTGACACCCAACTCCACCGCCAGCTTGGCCGGATAGGCGACTGGCTGGAGCGGTCCGTCGAACATCAGGACCACGAGCGGACCGAACGGCGCAACATTGCCTGCTGCCAGTGGAGGTGGCTGGGATGAGATCAGGATATGCCTTTCTTCAGGCATTGGCCTGCTCCACTGCGGGAGGTGCCTGCCCCTGGTCCTTAGCGGCCTGCTGGCACGAGAGGCAGAGCACGCGGCCCCACTTCTCCGTGCTGAACTTCGCCACGGCCGGGCTGATCCGATCCCCGCAACCCGAGCAGCCGCTGACTGCCGTGCTGGCAGCGGGGCGCGTCGCCGGGCGCGGTGCGGGCAGTGCCTGCCGCCCCTCTTCGACGATGGTCACGTCGATCACGGGCATCTCCTCGGGGCAGTAGATCCCGGCCAGCTCTGCCGGGAATGCCGCGCGTCGTGCCTGTGCCTCGGCGCACTTCGCGAGCTGGTTGGCGGGCATCCGCTCCCACATCGCGACGACCTTACCGGATCTGTCCCGCTGGACGTATTCGCGGTAGTGGGCGACGCCCCACGTGATGTGCTCCTGCCCGACGATCCTGACCCCGACCCTCGCCGCGAGGGGCGGATAGTCGAACGGCCAGAAATCCAGCCAGCATCCGTCGGCGCCGCACCACTCTGGCGCCGTCTTCCCGGCATCCAGTCCGGTGCGTCGGCTGATGAGCCGCAGGCCCTCGATGCCAACCTGGATGGTGAGCTTCCGGTCGCTGCCCTGGCCGCGCGGGATGCCGAATATCTGTCCCGCCAGCGGGTCAAGGCTCAGCGCCTGGGCCCGGTAGAGGAGCAACTTCAGCTCGCCCGGCGTCAGCTCCGAGCAGATGGTCCGCTGCATCACGGCGATCTGGTCCGCCGACCACCGGATTGGGTGAGCGGGCAGGGCCAGGGCGCCGTTGGTGGGAGCAGCAACCTCGATGGCCGCGCTCTCCTGTCTCTCCTGTGTCTCTGTCATTGTGTCTCCTGAAAGTAGGGGCCTCCGATGGGGCGACCCCTGGTGTCGAGCTTGCGGTAGTTGGCTGCTGCCTTGCGAGGCACCAACCACATCCGTCCCTTGCGATACGCGCCGGGGAACCGGCCCGTTTGGATGAGCACCAGCACCCGGCGCTGCCCGATGCCGATCACTCGCGCGACCTCCTCGGTGGTGAGGATCTCCTCGGTCTGGTCCATACCCGGATTATACTCCTTCTGGTAGTCAGGCGACGATGAGGCCCTCGGCGCGAGCCAGGCATTCGGCTGCCTGTCTGACCCAGGGAGGCCAGGCTCCACTGTCCCTGGCGAAGAAACCGTCGCCCCACACGGCACTCACGATGGCGCCGTTGTTGGTGGCGTAGAAGCCCACGATCAGGGTGTCACCGGGACCGTTTTCCCAGGCGACCCCGTAGGTGAACCCGTCGCGGAATACCGACGGCAACCTCCCTAGGATGGCCTTTACAACGGCCTGCTCCAGACTGCTCATCGCACACCTCGGATGACGTCGGCAACGAGGCGGACGACGGGCGGGACCTGGTCGGTGTGCTGGAAGATGGCTTCTCCGGTCGTAACCCGCCCAGTTCCGTGACCTACTCCCGGAATGTTCCACCACGCCTGATACCAGTTCGGGAACAGCATGATGTCGATGTAGCCGTCATCCCAGGGCACCTGGTGCTTCAACCCCTGCGGCGGCGTGAGGAGCGCCGAGGCGAGAGCCAGCTCCACGTCACGTGGCAGCACGTTGCCGCGCCGGAATAGACGACGGCGCTTCGAAGGGCTGGCTCTCATTCGATCCATCCTTCCGCGCGGGCGATCAGGTCGACCAGGTCGGTGACGTCTTTGTCTCGGTAGCCGAGGCCACCGGGAGGCACGTAGTAGGGGATGTAGACGGTTCGATTCCTTTTCCGCTTGCCGCTCGCGATTTCGTAGCACCGTCCCCGGAAGGAGACCTCGCAGAAGGCGAACTCCAGCGTGTTGGCGTTCTGGATGGGCGTAATGACGAGGGATGCGCCGCGATGCTCGACGGTGAACGCTTGGAACGGGCGGCTCAGTCGGAGCTGTCGGAGCAGCGCCGTGGCGATCACGTGTTCCGGGATAAGCATAGTGATGTGTCTCCTAGGGATGGCCGGGGCAGGCGCAGGCCCACCCCGGCAGTGCGTTGTCACAGGAGCGAGAACCCCTGCCCAGGTGTCCAGATGACAGGGGCCCGCTCCTCGTAGAGCCCGCACCCGGAGAGCGTGAACCGCTCGCCCAGGTCGGACTGCTTGATGTGGTGCAGCTTACTGCTGCGCCAGGCGGCATTCCAGCACCGGCCTACGGCGTCGGCCGTCACGATCTCCCTGAGCCTGGCGCCGGTGGTCGTGAGCAGCCAGCTCACCAGGGTCTGCTCCGGGCTGCTCGCCAGGAGGCCGTCGTAGCTCGCGACCCGGCCCCAGAAGTCCCCGGCCACGATAGGCCGGAACTTCAGGGTGATCAGGGCGCAGGCGAACACCGGCGCCGACCGGAGGCGGGACTGCAGCGCACGCGGCGAGCGGGTCGTGAGGGCGAGGAAGGTGCGCGCTTCCTCTGCCCACTCCAGCAGCCCCTCGGCGCGCGCCCGGCTGGAGGTCTTCCGGTCGGGTGTCCTGCGGAACCCGTCGATGAGCAGTCCGAGCGCCCGCCCGGCGAACGCCGTCTCCCGCACCGTGAGGCCCACCTTGGCGTCGATCCGGTAGGATGCCAGGCGGGCAGTCGCCGTCCGGGGCTGGTGGGTATCAGCCGCTTCGGCGTAGTGCTCCTGCACCTCTGCGTAGGTCGCATACTGGTGCTCGATCACGGCGAAGTCCACGGGCACTCCCGCGTAGACGACGGCCCAGAGCCGGTGCTGCCCGTTGACCAGGTAGCCCCGTTCCGTCTCCTCGCACCGCGCGATGTCGATGCTGGAGAGGCGCCACCGCCCTTCCCGCATCGCGGCGGCGTAGAGGTCGACGCGCCGCTGGTTGATCGGGCGCTGCCCCTCGTAAGGCAGCTTCTCCAGCCACTCGGTGGCTGTCTCTGGCGTGACGGTCTCGATGACCGCCGCCGGTTTGAGCATTCGTGTGTCTCCTTGGGGGCGGGGTTACGCCACCACGTTGTATTCGGCGTCCGGGTTCTCGCGGCATGCTTTCAGCAGTGCTTTGAGTGCTGCGAGGAGTTCCTCGTAGCTGCCGATGCCGTTCGTCGGGTTGTAGCGCTGAAAGCGGCACGGTTCGGCTTCCATCCTCGCGATAGCGGATCGCAGCAATGGAAGCAGGGATGTCGCTTTGGTGGGTTGCGATGGGTTGAGCACGGGGCCAAGGACCCCGACTGCGTTGGCCATAGTGTTCAGGTTGAAGGTGATGTTCGTTTCGAACACGACCGTTGGCCTGTCGGCTGTCAGGCTGATATCCCAGCTCATACTTCCTCCTCCGGTGTAGCGCCCTGACTGCTCCCTCACGGGATTGTGAAGGAGCAGGGTGCTCCTTGGGGCGGGGTGCTTGGACCCGGCAGGTCCCCGCCCCGGCTCTGCCGGGAGCCCCGGCTCCTTCCGGCCGGGGGTCGCGATCACTTGGTCACCCGTGCAACTGTCGCCAGGATGCGTGCCACTTCGGCGGCGGCGGCGTCCCGCACAGCCGGGACGTCCCTGGCCTGCTGCGGGGTGCAGCGCGCCAGGATGCTCCGGCGGATGTCCTCGCACACCGCAGCGGTGCGCGGGTCGCCAGCCAGGTCCAACCTCGGCAGGATGCGGCAGAGGTCGTCCAGGTTGCCGAAGAGGCTGTCGCGGAACACGCCTTCGGGGTCACCGAGCCGAGCCTTCATCGCATCCAGCGCCTCACGCAGCCGGTCCCAGATATCCGCCTGTGCGGCCGTGGTCGCCCGGCCGATCTCCCGCTCCAGTTGCGAGCGGAGCTGGCCGGTCTGCTCCTCGGAGAGGTCCACCCGCCAGTCGTGTGCTGCGGGCACCGGCGACGCGATCACCTCTACGCCGAAGAGCCCGGCGATGTTGGAAGGGTAGTCCGCCTCCCGGTAGAGCCCGTTGAGGTGGATGCGGGCACTGGCCCTCACCTCGGGATACTCCCGGACGAAGGCGGCAACCGCCGCGTCGAACCGCCCAGTCCTCTCCGCGATCTGCTGCGAGTATTCGTCGTAGGCAGTGACGGGCACGATCCGGGCGCCGCCGTCACGCCACGGGAGCGACCAGGTGTATTGCGACTTCCGCAGCGCGTTAGCCTCCGACCAGACGGTCTTGTAGCTTTTGAGGTCCTCCGGCACCAAGCGCTTGATGTAGCGCCCGGCGCGCTCGTCGGTCCCGTGGTCGCGGGCCACGTCCTGGGAGACCTTGCGGTCGTGCTTGCGGGCCTGCCAGATGGAGATGTGCAGCTCCACCAGGACCGCGCGGGTCGAGATGTCCATTAGGTGTGTGTCTCCTGGGGTGGGCAGGGTGCTCAAGACCGGCAGGTCCCTGCCCGGCGTGCTGCCGGTAGCCCGGCCCTGATCCAGGGGGCCGGGGTCACCATTCACTCCTCCACGTAGATGGTCTCCCCGAAGGGGACCGCAGCCTGTCGGCCGTAGGGGTCGCTGACCACCCACAGCACCGGGTAGGGGGGCGGGACCTTGGGGAACGACCCGCAGAGGTCCGTCAGATAGATCGCGCAGCAGGGCTCGTCACCCTGCCTCTCGACCTCGGCGAAGACCGGTTCGAACCGGGTGCCGCCGCCGCCCTTGGGCTTGAAGTCGATCTCCCCGCCGCGCTCGACTTCCACCCGCTGGTGGACGATGGCGTCGCAGTCGTAGATCACCAGCCGCTCGGGCCGGATCTCGTCCATCACGACCTGCAGGGCGCCGAGGTAGCGCCCGAGCAGTTCCTGGCTGATGGACCCCGAGGTGTCCACCCCGGCGACCAGGGGAGGGCACGAGGTCCCCTCCATAGCCGGGAGGTAGATCCCCTGGTGGAGCCACCGACGCGAAGGGCGCGACCAGGTGTAGTCGTCGCGGGACCGGGTCCGCTCGACGAACGCCAGCAGTGCCGCAATGAGGTCGCGGCAGTCAGGCAGCTTCTTCTCCAACAGCCTGGCCATCCCGGCGGGCAGGTTGCCCTGCTGCCTGGCGATCTCGGCTGCCGCAGCCACGGCCTGTTTCCACCCGGCCTCGGTGTGTCCGGGCCCGGCGTCGGCCGGAGCATCCCGCACGTCGCCGTAGCCGGTGCCGCCGTCGCCGTCCTCGCCGCCCTCGTCGCCCTCATCCGGCAGCCGGGCGTAGATCGCCTCGGTCGAGAGCCCGTCGAATGCCGGTTCGAGCAGCGCGCCATCGGGTAGGTCGAACCCCGCCTTCTGCAGGTCGCCGTTGATCTGGTAGTCGGCCGCAGCGTTCCACCGCTTCGGGTTGCGGTTGCCCCGCCGCCAACAGTGGCCCAGAGCCACGTGCGACACCTCGTGCGCCAGCAGCCCAACGAGCTGCGAGCGAGTGAGGGTCTCGATCCAGTCCGGGTTGTAGCCGATGACGACGCCGTCGGTGTAGGCGGTGCGGCAGGTCGGGTCCGGGATCTTCTTGAGCCGGAGCGCCAGGGCCCCATAGTAGGGCGCCTTGCGCAGGAGCAGCGTGCCCGCGACCTGCATCGCGTCCGCCGCCTTCATCGCAGCCATATCGTGTGTCTCCTGCGGGCCGGGTGCTTTTACCCTGCACGTCCCGACCCTGCTCCGGCCAGGACCCGGAGCGGGGTCGCGAGCTACGGAGCCTGTCCGAGGATCAGGCGTCCGACCGGTCCGGAGATGAGCCGGATGTAATCCTTGCTCGCCTGGATGGCGCTGTCGGCCCGCACGGCCGACTGCAGGGACAGCACGGCAAACTCGCCCTGCCCACCTGCGACCAATCGCTCCAGGTAGGTGGCGATCACGCCGAGCGTGCTCGCGTCCGTTCGGTAGGCGAGCCCCACCGCGAGCACGTAGAGCAGGCTCGGGTCGTCCGGGATCGGCGCCCCCGAGGGGTCGATGAGCACCCGGTCGACCGTGACGCCCGACTGATACTGCGCCTCGAACGCCAGGAACTCGGCGGCGTCGGCCTGGCCCACGGCGCCGCTGTAGGTCTCCATCCGCAGGTCGTCATCCAGTCTGAGGTTGACCCACCTAGAGAGGCTGCTCCAGGTGCGCGGCGACGGGCTGTTGGTGAGGTCTGCGGTGGGCTGGAATGCCGAGAGGCGGTCGGGGCGGGTCCGCAGGTGCGCGATCACCAGCGGGTTGATATGCGCGCCCAGCGCCCACGGCGACCAGTCGTCGATGTGCGCCTCCACCGGGACGATGGTTGCGAACCTGCTCTTGACCGGCTCCAGCATCCCCTGGACGTTGCCCCGGTGGCTGCGCCCGTTGGTCGCCGAGACGATCCGGACGCAGTCGGGCAGGGTGTGGGTGCCGGACCGCCGGGCGAGCAGCAGTTGCATACACGCCGCCTGCACAGCCGCAGGCGCCTGTCCGAAGTCATCCAAAAACCACACCGTCGGGCGGGTCGCGGAGAAGACCGCCGCCATCTCCCCGAAGGGGATGAAGTCGGCCACGCGGCGCCCACTCGTGCCGTAGATGTCGGGCATCCCCTTGATGTCGGTGGGGTCGCCAGTCTGTGGGTTGCTCACGATCAGATCGTAGGCCAACGACTGGGTGGCCTGGCCGACGCCATCGGTCTTACCGATGCCGGGCGGTCCTTCCAGCATCACGTTGAGCCCTGCCGGGATGGCTGACTGCAGCAGCCGGATTACCTGTCCTACGCGCACGGTGTGTCTCCTGTTTGGACCGTCGGTCACCAGGCCGATCCTGGCGTCCAGCCGCACCACGTGGAGGTGGTCCGTTGCGGCCGTGGCCGGGTTGCCCCGGATGTCACTCATTGCTGAAAGGGTCCTCCGGGTCAGGCGCCGGTGCGCCGACCGCGATATCGAGCAGCCGGGATATCTGCTCGACCCGCTCCCAGCGGATCGGCTCGCGGGCTACCACTCTGGAGTGGAGCAGACCCGCCTCCCGCACTACTCGGCGGCCTGCGGGGGTATCAGGTGCCTCGTCCAGCGCCTGGTGGTAGAGGCGCCGAACGACCAGGCGAACCAGGTCAGACATCGTAACTCCCCCAGGTGCCGACCCGGAACTGCTTGCTCGGGATGTGGAAGAGGAGAGTGAGTTCATCGGGTCCGCCCGCGTCGAGGTAGATCACCGGCAGGTCGTTGTGCTCCCACGCTCCGTGGGTGCCGAGATACTGCATCCGGTGCTCTGCATACTCCAGCGCCTCGTGGGCGAGGGAGGTGAAGTGAACGCGCCAGCCGCACCTCTTCTGAAGCACATTGAAGCGCCGACGCGCCATCGTCCGCGCCCTGGCGAACTCCTTGCGCCGTCGCGCTTCCGCGAAACCCTCTCTGGTCATCTCCAGGTCAGCCATCGTGCTCCTCCTCATCTGGTGTCTCCTTGGGGCGGGGTGCTTGGACCCGGCAGGTCCCCGCCCCGGCTCTGCCGGGAGCCCCGGCCGCTCCGGCCGGGGGTCGCGATCACTCGATCTCCGCCTCGATCTCCGCCTCATCATCCTCGGGCGGGATGATCCCAGCGCACTTGTCGTCACCTGAGCCAGGGTGCTTCTACCCGGTGGGTCCCTGGCCCGGTCCACCGGGCCGCCGCCCCTTTCAGGCGGCATCGCGTATCAGAGCCTGCTTACGTGCGGCAGCTCGCCCTGGATGATCGCCTGGCGGCGAGTGCGGCCCGAGTTGTCCGCCGTTCGACGCGTATCATCGACCCGCCGCCGCCGCGACCTCGGCCGGATCCCCGCCCTCGGCCACCCAGTACTCCTCCGTCATCTGGGTGTATCGGTCGTGGTCACCGTAGACCTCGACCACGCCGCTCTCCTCAGAGCCCTCGGGCAGCCCGATCTCCTCGGTCTCCCAGTTGGTGTCGGGCGGACGGAGCAGCCCGCCCAACTCCACGATCTTCTCACGTGCGGCTTCGAGGGTTTCGAACTCGCCGTGAGCGGCCCTGTGCCAATCGTTGGTCGTCCCGAGCCAGCCGTTGATGATCTCCGGGTGGCTGCCGGAGTTGCCGCGGCTCGGCCGATCAGCGATGTAGTAGAGCACGCCCCGCTTGTCAGGAGTGTCGGTGTCGCTCCGGGGGCCGGTCCACTCCTCGCTCGTTACGTAGTAAGCCATCGTCGTCTCTCCGCACGCTTGTGTCGCCCACCATCTCGGGATTGAGATGGAGCCCGTCTGATCGGGTGAGAGCCTCGCGCTACGCTCCGGGCTTACGGTAGTCGCCGGTCGTCTCCGCTCGTGTAGCGGATGGCAAGGCAGCGCTCGGATCCAGGCCCCCTCAAGGGCGGCTTCCGATTTCGTTTCTCCGGCCTTTCGCCCGCGCCTTCCTCGCCAGGGCGACCGCTTCGGGTTCGCTGTTTTACCGCCGGGAGTCACCCCTGCGGCCCTGGTGGCCTATCGCGGGACCTGGCTGGTGGATCAAGCGCCCACCCGGCCCGGCCTCGGGTTCCGGCCTAACTTCGACCGTCCACCACGGACTATACCCGATTCCGTCCAGTCCGTCAAGCGCACCCCTCGCGGCACTGTGGTTCGCAGGCGTGAGGCCAGAGCCCGAGATGTTGAGAATATGTGACAGCCAGGCACGGATGAAATCTCAACATCTGCCTGACCAGGCTCCTGACAACGTCGTCGCCCACCGCGACCGGATTTGGGATAATCCTGGGGTATGGATGAGATGGATGAGACCTACGTGCCCCAGCGCGACCCCTATCTCTCGCCCGTGGTCAGCCCCCTAGAGGACGATGACGATGGCTGGGCGGCGATCCGCCCACTCTCGCCGCTCGCCAGTGGTCGGCCCCGCGCCCTGTCGATGGCGGAGTTTCGAAAATTGGTTTCCGCCGACTGGCGGGCCGGACGCAGCCTCCGTGCGGAGGATATGGCGCGCCGATACGGCGTCAGTCGCGCCACCATCTACCGGTGGCTGCACGAGATCCGCGCTATCCGCGCCGAGACCGCTCGCCTGTATGTCCAGGAGCAAACGGCAAAAACAGTCCCTGAGGCGCTCGACGCGCTCTATAAAGCGCTGCGAATTGCCGTCAAAATGTTGGAAGAGAAACAAACCCCTAGTTGGGTCCGAGAGACCCGCGAGACCGCTGCCCGCATCCTCTCCTACGTCGGCGTCGAGGACAGCGAGCCCGCCGAGCGAGCCACGATGAGCGATGGCGACCTGGTCACGGAGCTGCGCAGCCTGGGCGTCGAGGTCCAGCTACCACCGCTGCCTCTACGCGACCCTGACGACATCCCGGACGTCGAGTTTGCCGAGGTGCTGCAGGGCCTGGCGCAGGAGAGCGAGGACGCCTAGATGAGCGCGGCGCAGCAGCAGGAGCAGCGCCGCCTGATCCTGCTCGGCGAGATCCAGCAGAGGGCCGTCGAGGACCCGCTGGCCTGGTGGTCGCCCGCCAACAGGGCGCAGCAGCGCGCTGTGCTGTGTCGCAAGCCCGGCGTCATCATCCGAGGCGGCAACCGCTCCGGCAAAACGGTGGCTGGGGCAGTGCGTTGCTGTATGATCGCCGCCCACCGCGAGCCGGGTCGCTTCCGGCGGGCGAGGCTGATCTGGTGCCTGTCGCAGGAGCTGCCGGACGCCTCGGGCCAGGTGAGCAAACCAGGCGAACCTACGAGGCCGCACGTTCAATTGGAGGCCATCAAGCGGTTCATGCCTCGGTCCAATTTGATCGGCGGGAGCTGGTCCCGCAGCTACTCGATGGCGTCGCGGACGCTCTGCCTGCGCAACGGCTGCCGCGTCGTATTCAAATCGTACGACCAGGACCCGCTCGCTTTTGAGAGCCACCAGGTTGACCACATCTGGTGTGACGAGGAGCCGACGCGCTACCTCACCTGGTCGAGCTGTTTGGCCCGCCTGGCCGACGTGCGCGGGACGTGGATGATGACTTTCACCCCGATCCTATCGCTGGAGGGTCGGTCCCAGGTCGCCCGTACTCTATTACGCAAGAGGCGCGACCCCGACGCTGCCATCGAGACCTTCAAATTGCGCTCGGTTGACAACGCGTTTTTGCCAGAGGGCGCGCTCGATATGATGGCGTCCGAGTATACGAGCGAAGAGCGTCGGGTCCGCCTCGAAGGCGAGATGGCGGAGCTGTCCGGACTGGTGCTCTCCGAGCTAGATTACGACCGCCACATCATCGCGCCGTTCGCGCCGCCGCTCGACTGGCGCTGGCGATTGATGATCGACCCTGGGTATCGCAATCCGACGGCCGCTCTCTGGTTCGCCCGCGACCGGGAGAGCATCTCCTACCTCGTCGACGAGCACTATCGCGCGTTGTGGCGTCCCGAGCAGCATATTCAGATGCTCCACGCACAGTGGCAGATGCTCGGCGGGCCAGACGTTGACGTAATAATGGACCCGGCCGCGTTCAATCTGCACAACACATCGGTCGGGCAAGAGACACCATCGGACGCCGAAGAGTTCACGCTCGCTGCGCTATCAATTGGCGCATCCTGGTTCGTCCCCCGGCCCGGAAATAATGGCGATCCCGGTGCGCTGCGTGTCAAAAGGGCGCTCGCGGCGGACCGGCTGATGATCTGCGACCACTGCAAGTCCTGGCTGTGGGAGGCGGAGAACTGGAGCTACAAGGTCCAGCGCTCTGGCCTGGCCGGGCTGGAGAATGCTGCGCCGGAGCATCCGAGCGATGCGGACAACCACTGTATGGACGTAACGCGATACTATTTCAATGAGGACGATGTCGCACTCCGTGAGAAGCCGGTCGAGAGCCCCCGAGCCGCACGTGCAGCAACGCGTGCCTACGAGCGGTTCCAGCAATCCAAGCACGGGTATGAGTGACGGGACCAGGAGGAAGCATGACCACACGACAGCGCGAGCGACTCATCATCGGGTCGATCAGGAACTATGTCGGCCGATAGCCCGCTCACTGACGCGGAGTTCTCGGACCTGGTCCTCCGCCTGGCACGGCGAGTGGACGAGAAACGCGTCGAGGCCCTCCGTTTCCGCCGGGATGCGTGGAGAGACGCGGTGCTGCGCCGGATCGACGACATCAAGCGAGGAGAGAGGCATCTACAGGCACTCCCGGAGTATCGAGTGGGGCTAGTCGATGAATTCGTGGGCTGGCTCGCGGAGAATCCCTGCCCCACAGAGGGAGAGACCACATGATCGAGCTGCGTGATGCCATCGAGCAGGAAGACCGGATCATCCAGGACGCCGTCGTTGACGCCGAGGGCTGCGTCTGCACGCTCGGGGCGCTCTACGTCCACCGGGAGATGGAGCAGGGACTGTCGCGAGAGGACGCCGTCGAGAAGCTCCGGGGTCTGACCACGGAGCTGCACATGAGCGTGGAGGAAGGCGGCCAGGTCGGCGCGGACCCATTCGACATGGAGGTATTCGCGCGACACCTTGGCGTCGACGACCACATCGCCCAGGAGATCATCTACGAAACGGACGAGCGGCCAGGCACCCAGCTCAAGGAACAGATGGTCCGCTGGACCGCGAGCGTCCTTGACGGCACCGCTGCCCGTTTCAGCGAGCGAGCAGAATGACCACAGAGGACGCCGGTAGGGCTCTGCACGCGGAACTGCTGCGCCTGGGCTGGACCGACACCACGCCTGATAGCTGCTCGCGCTGCAGGTTCCCGACTCAGCCACTTCTGGCCAGGCTGGAGCGAGGGGACACGATGAGCCTGACGATGGAGGTCTGGAGCACTGGCCTCGTCGATCTCATCGGCGGGGTCATCGACGGCGAGACGGCGCTGGAGCTAGCCAGGCTGCTCCACGCCAGAGAGACGAGGACACCGTGCCCCAGGTGCCGACCATAATGGACGAAGAGGCGGAGTATGCGCGTATCCACGAGCGCGGCGCCTTCGAGGACGAGTATGCCGACGACCACCAGCCGGAGCGAGCCGCCTGACGCTGTAGGCGAGGGGTCGCTCGCGGACCTGGTCCAGAAGCGATATGAGTGGTCGAGGGCCAGCAAGCAGCCGATGCTGCGCACCTGGGCGACCTGCCTGGCGTTCTACGTCGGTGAGCAGTGGCGGCGGTGGGACCCTGCCGCCAAGCGCCTGGTCGACCAGGACCGTATCCCGAGCTGGCGCACCCGGCTGACCGACAACCAGGTTACCGGCTACATCGACACGATGGCGGCGAAACTCTCGCGGACCCGGTCGATGCCGCGCTGCCTGGCGAACACGAGCGAGCCGGAGGATATGGACGCCGCCAACCTGGGGAGCGCCACCCTGGAGCACTGGTGGAAGCTCGACAAGATGGAGCGTAAAGAATACTTCGCCGATGTGAGCCGGGGGGTGTTCGGGTGCGCGTTCTACCACGACTACTGGGACCCGTCGATTATGCGTCGCGTCCCGTCGCTGGACCCGACCACTGGAATGCCCACGGCGATGCTGGCGCCGGTGGGAGACCAGTGCGCCCGCGTGCTGACGCCTCTGCAGACGTTCCCGGAGCCGGTGGATGACTACGATGACGCGTCCTGGGTCATCATCGCGAGCAGGCACAGCCTCGGGTGGATACGGGATATGTTCGGCGCCGTGGGGCGGCAGGTGAAGCCCGACAGCGCGCGGTCCGAGGATGCGCTCGGCTACCTCATCCCCGGCCGCGACAGTGGCAGCCCTCCGCTCGACGAGGGGTGTGCGACCTTGCTCTTTCAGTATGAGCGGCCGTCGAAGCGGATGCCCAAGGGCCGGATGGCGATCACGTCACAGCGGATCGTGCTGTGGGAGTCCGGCCAGCTCCCGGACCCCCACGGCGAGATCCCGGTGACGATGAGCCCGTGGCGCCTGGTTCCGCACCGGATGTGGCCGACGGGGCTGGTTGAGATGGTGATCGACTTCCAGCGCGAGCTTAACCGCAGCCAGTCGAGCATCGCCAACAACGTGCGGCTGCACGGCAACCTGGGCTGGCTGGTTCCCAACGCCAGTGGGGTCAACGCGGATGAGATCGGCACGTCCCCGGACATCCGCATCCCTTACAACTACCCCTACAAGCCCGAGGTGTTCACGCCGCCGCCGCTCCCGGCACAGGTGATCGGAATGCCCGATATGATGCGGGCTGCGATGCAGCAGGTGGTGGGGCAGCACGAGGTGAGCAACGCGCAGGTGCCGACCGGGGTCCGCTCGGGCATCGCCATCGGGCTGCTGCAGGACCAGGACGACAGTAGGCTCCACGTGCCGGCGATGCTCGGCCGGGCCGCGCTGGAACGCGTTGCCAGGCACGCGCTAGTCAACATAGTTCAGCTCTACCGTGAGCCCAGGCTGATCTCGACGTTCGGGCGCGACCGGGCGCAGCAGGTGATGGCGATCATGGGCGCCGACATCGGCGACCGGGACGTGGTCGTCGACCTGGCGGACAGTGTCAACGACACCGACAGCGCCAAGCGGCAGAGGCTGATGGACTACATGGCCTCGGGCATCTTCAACTTGCCGCTGCCGCTCCAGATGGAGTTTTTCCGCGAGATGAACGAGCAGTGGCTGCTGGACGCCATCCAGAAGGCGCTGCCGCAGATCCAGGCCGACCAGGTGGCCGCCGCCGAACAAGAGGCGATGATGGCGGATCAGCAGGCGGCGCTGCAGCCAGGCGAGCCCGAACCGGCGCCGATGCCGAGCCAGGATGACGTCGACAGCCGGAGCGACCTGGAGAACCTGGAGCGTCTGGCGCGGGTCCAATCCACGTTACAACGCGCTGCTCCGCAGCAGGCGTCAGGCGGTCGGCCCACGGCGAGGACGTCGCAGAGGAGATGAGCTGCCAGTCTCGCTGGATGCAGCCTACCAGGGAGGCGCTGAGTGAGCTGCTGGACCTCAAGGCCGACTGGAACTCCTACGGGGCGCTGCCGATCCAGCCCGAGGCCGTGCGCCATGCGATGGAACTGCTCTGCCTGGTGATGCGGCCGGATGCCCCCGCACCGCAGGTGGTGCCGACGTCGTGCGGTGGGGTGCAGCTAGAATGGCACACCGGAGGGTTCGACATTGAGGTCAGCATCCGGCCATCGGGCGAGGCATATGCCTGTGTCGAGGATCTGCGCACCGGCGAGGAGTGGGACGGCCCGCTGCCGGAGCGCCAGGTCGACCTCAAGGCGGCGCTGGGCCGGCTGGCCGACAGGCTGGCCAACGACCCAGGCTGGCTCACGCGGATGGCCGCGATCGAGGATGAGGGGTGCGTCTCGGTGGGCGGCTGGGTGCACGATATCCAGCAGCGAGCGACCGACGCCCGCCAGGCCGACCCGGAGTACGCGGAGATGTGCGAGCGGCCCCTCGCGGCCGACGACCCGCAGCATGAGATCCTCGACCGGCTGCGAGCTGGGGAGTTCCGACAGGATGCGTGACCTTCCGTCTCCAGCAGGCGTCGCCGTCCCCGGCCGGAGATAGAATTATTAGGTGTCGGGCGGGGCAGGCAATGCAGGGGCCCTTAACCCGGTCCGCCCACCCGGCAGCGCAGCCCCCGGCCACCTGGCCTCGGAGCCCCTAACCGAGCGGCCGGGGCCGCTGCGCAGAGGGATACAATCGCGTTATGGATGGCCCGACATTCGCCGCGATCGCCACAGCCCTCGGCCTGCAGTGGGCTATCCGGCACGGATTCACCTGGTGGACGAGGCGTCGTGACCGCCTGGACCGCGAGCGGCGGCAGGATAGGCTCTCCAATCAACTCCCGCCCAATCCCAGCGCGGCCGAGGTGCTCGCCATCACCGCCCAATTCGACGCCAGGCAGGACGAGCTGGACCGCCGCCAGGCCGCCCAGGACGCGGTCGAGGAGCAACGAGAGGAGAAGATCCGCGAGCACTACCGCTCCACGATCGACAGGCTGCGGGGGCAGCTAGAGACAGTGGAGAAAGAGCGTCTCGCCGAGGTCAAGCGGTTCAACGAGGAACACCTCTTGTGCCGCGTGGAATTGGCCGGGCTCCAGCGCGACGTCGTCCACAACGGGGAGCAGATCGCGGAACTCAAGGACAGGATCGCCAGCCTGGAGCATCAGAACTGACATGGCAAGTGCTCAGTCTCGTCATAACAAGGCGATGGAATTGACGGACCTCGCCCTTCTTGCCCGAAAGCGAGGTGATCGCGACGTTGCCCACAAGTATTTCTACGAGGCGTTCCTATTAGAGAGGACCGCTGCGGAGGTATTCAGAGGGAAACCTGAGTTTGAGCCCACCCGAACGATCTTGTATCGGAGTGCCGCCAACCTCGCCCTTGATATCGGGGACTCGGCCGAAGCCGAAAGGCTCGCTCACATGGCGCTTACTGGCAACCCACCGCCCGAGTTGCGCGAAGAACTATGGTCCCTTCTAGACCAAATTCGAACTCTTCGCCATCAAGGAGCCCAAATGACCGAGCGTGGCCTCACCCAGGCGGAAGTCGAGGAGAGCCGGAAGCAATGACCGACGATACCGAGCGCTGGCTGACGGTGTGGTGCGTGATCCTGCTGGTGGCCGTCTGGCTCTGGCTGATCTGCTTCATCGCCGCCCGTCATCGCTTCTTGCCTGGAGCACAGGGCGCGAGCCCGGCGCGTTCCTTGTCGAGCCTCGCGAGCTGGCGCCGCACGGCTGCGTGAGCTTTCTCGATGCCGGGCAGGATGCGCTCGCCTTCGCGGCAGTCGGACAGGTAGTGCCAGAGGTGCTGGCTGGCGCTGACCAGGTGTTGGTATTGGCTCTCTCTCATTGTGTCTCCTCGGCGCAACTTGTAGATGGGGAGCCCAGCGCCGCAACCACCTCGTCCCACCGAGCCGCCGCTGCCAGCAACTGCTCGCGGCCCTCATCCTCGGTCAACTTGTCCTCGGCGTAGAGATCCACATCGAGGTAGTCTCCGATGCTCGAACGGATGAGGTTGGCGAGGTCGTCGGGGGGCAAGGCGTCCAGCTCCCAGCTCTCATCGCCGAACCGGTCCATGTAGGAACTGCAGCGGCTGTCGGTCAACTTCGCCGGGTTCGGTGGCGGGTTGTAGCTTTGGACCTGGTCCATATTGAGAGCGATCCGGTTGACGGTCGGGGCGTCGTAGCCGTGGTGCTTGTGGAACTCGGCCAGCCGATCCTCGATGTCCCGCGTCATATCGATCCCGCTCGGGTCGTGGTCGCCGAGATGGATGATGACCGGCTTCTGGTTGGCCCGCTGGTAGCGCATAAGCCGGATCGCCGCCACCCTCATCTCCGAAGCGGACATGTAGCCCCGGCAGGCGAGGTGGGCAACGTCCATCTCTTCGGCTACCTGCCCGACGATCCCGGCAAGCGCCTCTTTCTCCACCCAGACCTCGACCCGGCGGGGCTGCCGAGCCCACTTGTCCACGGCGTAGGACTGGGCAGCCGCGTCGATGATGTCTCCGGGCGTTTCCCAGTGCGGGTTCGCCCGGCTGTTCCGGGTGCGGTCCTCGATGGCGTCCCAGTCGATCAGCCCGCAGTAACGCGCTTTGCCGATGATATCCCCCAGCCTCTTGTATTCCGTGTCCTGGTTGGGGATGTGAGACGCCGCCACGAACCGGTAGTAGAGCTGCCGGAGCGTGAGGGTGTAGCCGAGCGCCTGATACTCGGCGATGATCTGGTTCGCCGTCCGGACCATTGCCAGGGACGCAGCCCCGAGCGTGTTCCGCCTGTAGGCAATCTTCATCAGGCGAGATCCTCTCGGTCGGTGGCCAGCGGCCCTGGTTCGGGGTATGGCGTGACCCTGATCCAACTGATCAGGTTCTTTCTGGCGGCGATGAGCCGGGCCATGACGCTGT
>Ga0187892_10002173_pt1 | contig 40989 bp, 35 predicted proteins | sample MA1701073metaG_FD_139345 | JGI IMG/M metagenome (GOLD analysis project Ga0187892, IMG submission 139345) | Bio-ooze microbial communities from a basaltic lava cave in the Kipuka Kanohina Cave System on the Island of Hawaii, USA - MA170107-3 metaG ... | reverse complement strand
CGAGACCTGCGGTTCGTGGCGCGCGCGCGCCACCACCGATTTCGCAAGAATCGAGCCCATCAAGACTTACAGAATCGCGCGCGCACGCCCGTGACGACGTCCGGCGAATACGATCGTAATCCTCAGGCGCGGCGCACTCAGAACGAGCCCAAGACCCGAGGCTCGTGGCCCATGTTGGCCGGCGTCGTGTGCCCGGCGAACAAGAAACGACGCCAGGAGAAAGGGCGTCGAGGGAGCGCGGCGGCTGGGTCAGTTCTTTCGCGAGACCTGAGGTTCGAGGCGCGCGCGCGCCACCATCGATTCGGCAAGAATCCGATCGAACCGGACTTACAACATCGCTCGAGCGCGCTGGTGTTCACGACCGGCGGAGGCGATCGTCGTCCTCCGGCGCGGCCGAGCTCCCGGAGAGAGACGGCGTCGAGGCCTCACGGAGTCTCCGCTCGATCGAGATTGAGACCAGAACGACTCGACCGGAGCCTCCTCCTGTTCGGCTTTCGTCGGATCGACAGGAGATCGCGAGGTCCTCAGGCCTCTCGACGCGGCGGCGCGACCAGCACGTCGCAGTGCGCCGAGCGCTCGTCGAAGCGCGCGAGCAGCGCCCGCGCCTTGGGCGGCACGACCGCCTTCTCGTGATCCTCGCCCGCGAACTCCCGGATCGAGGCCATCGAGTCGAACCACATCGTGGTGACGAACTCGACCTCGGCGCCCGTTTCGCGGCGCAGGAGATGGATGCCGCGATAGCCCGCGATCGCGCGGCGCGCGATCCCCTCGAAGATCTCCTCCTTGAGAAGCGTCTCGTACGCGTCCGCGTTCTGCGGCGAGGTCCATCCGTGCCAGATGCGGGCGATCATGTCGTCGCGTCCCTCTTTCGCTTCTTCGTCGTTCGCGCCCGGACGACGCGCTCGCGCCGGCGGCGCGACTTCTCGATCGTCCCGCACGTCTCCATCGCGCACCATCGGCGGAGTCCGTTCCGGCTCCGGTCCACGTAGAGCCACCCGCAGTCGGCGCCGGCGCAGACCCGAATGCTCCGCGCTTCGTCCGACACGAGGAGCCGCGCCGCCGCCCACGCGACGGGGAAGACGATCGACGCGAGGTTTTCGTCCGAACCGGCGAATCTCCACGCGCAGCCGCGCCCGGCGCCCGACGGCCGGAGTCGGAGGCTTTCCAGCGCGCCGCCGAGATGCCGATTGAATTCCTCGAGCGCCGCTTTCGCCGCGACCCCGTCGAAGAGGCGCTTCAGCGTGGCTCGGAGAGCGACCGCCGTCTCGTGCGCCGACCGCGCCTCGCGCGGCCGCGCCTTCGAGAGCTTTCGGAATCGCCTGCCCTCGCGGCGATCGAGCGTCCCCGCCTTTTCGGCCCAGCGAGTCAGCGCCTCGAAGTCGGGAATCCGTTCGTTCGCGAGACCACGCGCGGTCCAGTCTACGGTATTGACGAAGTCGAGGCTCGGGTCCCCCGCGAGGAACTTGAAGGGCGGGGCGGGCGTCGTGGTCATTGGTAGATGATAGCACCGGTATTCGACTCTTGACCGGTGCAAACGTTCGGTGTACCCTTGCACCAGTAAATAGCTTCTTACTGGTGACGCTCGGACACAGGAGCGCTCATGATCGTCAGAGCCTGGCGCGGCGCGACGCGGAGCGAGGACGCCGACGCCTACCTCGAGTACTTGAATCGCACCGGATTCCCCGAGTACCGCGCCACCCCGGGGAACCGGGGCGTTCTCGGCCTCCGGCGCGTCGTCGCCGGACGGGCGGAGTTCCTGCTTCTGACGCTCTGGGACTCGGAGGAGGCGATCCGGCGCTTCGCGGGCGACGATCCGGACCGCGCGGTCTTCTACCCCGAGGACGAGCGGTTCCTCGTCGAGCGAGGCGAAACCGTCGAGCACTTCACGGTGGCGTTCGAGTCCGGCTGGACGCATCCGTGAGCGTCGCCGCGGCCGCGCCCGTCCCGCGCGTCCGCCTCTTCCTCGCGTTCGCGGCGATCTACGTCTTCTGGAGCGCGAGCTTCCTCGCGATCCGGTGGATGGTCGCCGAGGTGCCGCCGCTCCTCGCGATGGCGATCCGCTGCGCGGGGGGCGCCGCGCTCCTCATTGCGTGGCTCGCGGCGACCGGGGGATCGACGCGCGCGAGCGCGGCCGAGTGGCGAACCGCGGCCGTCGCGGGGCTCCTCCTCTTCGCCGGCTGCCACGGCCTCCTCGCGTCCGCGTCTCGGCGCGTCACGTCGGGCGAGTGCGCGCTCTACCTCACGTCGATCCCCATGTTCCTCGTCGTGATCAGCGCGGTCGTGGAGAGAAAAGCGCCGCGGCCGCGCGTCCTTCTGGGCCTCGCCGCCGGCACGCTCGGGATCGCCATTCTCACCGGACGGACCGGAGCGTCGGCGACGCTCATCGACCGCGCCGCGCTCGTCGCGAGCGGCCTCGCGTGGGCCGCGGGCTCGCTCTGGGCCCGGCACGGCGCGCGGCCCGCGTCGTCCGTGCAGTCGAGCGTCATGCAGCTCGCCGCCGGCGCCGTCTCCCTCTTCGCGCTGGCCGCGGCCGGCGGGGAATTCGAAGCGTTCGCGCCCGAAAACGTCTCACCGCGCGCGATCGGGGCGCTCGCGTTCCTCGTCCTGGGCGGCACGGTGCTCGGCTTCGCGGCCTACACGTGGCTCCTCCGCGTGGCGGCGCCGGCCGCGGTCGGGACGTATGCCTTCGTCAACCCCGTCCTCGCGCTCGGTCTCGCGATCGCCGTGGGCGACGAGGCGCCGAGCGGCCGCTCGCTCGCCGCCGCAGCGCTCGTCGTCGGCGCCGTCCTTCTCTGCAGCCGCCCGCCCGGAGGAAAGACATGATCTCGAGCGACGTCCTCGCCTACCTCCGGACCCACGAGACCCGCATCCGGAACGAGCTGTTCGATTTCCTGCGCATCGAGAGCGTCAGCACTCGCCCCGAGAAGCGCGCCGACGTCGCCCGCGCGGCGGAGTGGCTCGCCGCGGCGCTGCGCGCGGCCGGGCTCGAAACTACGGTCCAAGCGACCCCCGGCCACCCGATCGTCGTCGGCGAGCGGCGACGCGCGCCCGGGGCTCCGACCGTCCTCGTCTACGGCCATTACGACGTGCAGCCCGCGGAGCCGCTCGACGAGTGGACCTCGCCCCCGTTTTCGCCCGAGATCCGAGACGGCCGCATTTACGCGCGCGGGGCGTGCGACGACAAGGGACAGCTCTTCCTCCACGTGAAGGTCCTCGAGGCGCTCCGCTCGACGCGTGGCGAGCTGCCGGTGAACGTCATCGTCGTCGCCGAGGGCGAGGAGGAGGTGGGGAGCGAGAACCTCGCGCCGTTCGTCGAGAAGCACGCCGAGCGGCTCCGCGCTGATGCGGTCGTGATCTCGGACTCGGAGATGTTCGCGCCCGGCGTGCCGGCGATCGTTTCGTCGCTCCGCGGCATCGCGTACTTCGAGATCGAGGCGCGTGGCCCCGCGCGCGACCTTCACTCGGGGAGCTACGGCGGCGCCGTGGCGAATCCCGCGAACGCGCTCGCGCGCGTCCTCGCGAGCCTTCAGGACGGACACGGCCGCGTCGCGATCGAAGGTTTCAACGACCGCGTGCGCCGGTGGCCGGACGAGGCTCTCAGCGCGATCGCCCGGCTCCCGTTCGACGAAACGGCCTTCCGCGTGGAGACGGGATCGCCACCGCTCGACGGAGCGTCGACGCTCGAGCGGCTGTGGACTCTCCCTTCGTGCGACGTCCACGGCCTCCTCGCGGGCTTCACCGGCGAGGGCTCGAAGACGGTGATCCCCGCGCGAGCGAGGGCCAAGGTCAGCTTCCGGCTCGTCGCCGATCAGGATCCCGCCGAGATCGACCGGCTCGTCAAAGCCCACGTCGCGCAAGTCGCGCCGCCGGGCGTCGCGGTCGACGTGACGCTTCTCCACGCGTCGCCCGCGTGGCGCGCCGATCTCGACTCCGACGTGTTCGCAGCCGCGGCCCGCGCCGTCGAGTTCGCGTTCGGAAGGCCGCCGGTCGCGATCGGCGCCGGGTACTCGATTCCCATCGTGGGCGAGATCGAGCGCATCCTCCGCGCGCCGGTTCTCCTTCTCGGCTTCGCGCTTCCGGGCGACAACGCGCACGCGCCCGACGAGTGGCTGAGCGTCGACTGCTTTGAGCGCGGGCTCGTCGCGATCGCGCGTCTTTACGAGGAGATCGCCAGTGCCGCGGTCGTAGACTGAGCCGCGTGCGCCGGCGGCTTCTTCTCTTTTTCGTGCTCGCGGTCGGGTCGCTTCACTGCGCGACCAGCCCCATCACGCCGCACGACCCGCGACCCAACGTCCTTCTCGTCGTCACCGACGATCAGTCGTATCCGCACGCCTCGGCGTATGGCACGCGGTGGGTGAAGACTCCGGCGTTCGACCGCGTCGCGCGCGCGGGCGTCCGCTTCGACCGCGCGTTCGTGTCGGCGCCGTCGTGCGCGCCCTCGCGGGCGAGCCTCCTCACGGGAGAGGCGTTTTATCGGCTCGGGTCGGCGTGCGTGAATCATGCGGCGTGGCCGGAGGGTCTCCTGAGCGTCGTCGATCTGCTCGGCGAGAGCGGCTACGCAGCGGGCTCGGCGGGAAAGGGGTTCGGTCCGGGCGACTGGCGCGGCTCCGGCAGGAGCTTCAGTCCGACGGGGCCCGAGGCGCCGGGCACGGGCGATGTCGCGGAGCGGCTTCGGGCGTTCCTCGACGCGAAGCCATCCGGGGCACCCTTCTTTTTCTGGATCGGATTCCACGAGCCGCATCGGCCGTACGAGCCCGGCGCCGGCTCGGCCGACTCGCCGCCTCCGCCACCCTTTCTCCCGGACGAGCCGGAGGTCCGGCGTGACCTCGCGGACTACGCGCGCGCGATCGAGTCGGCCGACGCTCGCCTCGTTCGCGTCCTCGACCTCCTCGACTCGCGCGGCGTACTCGACGCGACGCTCGTCGTCGTCACGTCCGACAACGGCATGCCGTTCCCGGGCGCGAAGGCGACGCTCTACGACGCCGGCACGCGAGTGCCGCTCGCGGTGAGATACGGCGATCGCGTCTCGCCGGGCCGCGCCATCGACGACTTCGTGAGCCTGACGGACCTCGCTCCGACGATCCTCGAGGCAGCCGGGATCGAGATCCCGAGCCGGATGACCGGCCGGAGCCTCTGGCCGCTCCTGACGGCGAACCGCTCGGGCCTCGTCGACCGCACGCGCGACGCGGTGGTGATGGGCCTCGAGCGCCACGCGCCCGGCGTGCGGCCGGACGGTGCCGGGTATCCAATGCGCGCGATCCGGACGGCGGAGTATCTCTACATTCGCAATCTCGCGTCGGCATCGAGCCCGTCCGGCGACCGCCCCGGGATCACGTGGCCGGCGGACGATCCCGTCGGCGGCTTCGGCGACGTCGACGGGAGCCCCACGAAGACGCTTCTTTTCCAACGCCGCGACCGCTGGCCCGCGCTCGCGGGCAGAGTGTTCGACGTCCGGCCGGACGAGGAGCTGTATCGACTATCGGACGACCAGGATCAGTTGCGGAACGTGGCCGAGCACGCCGAGCTTCACGGGGTGCGAGTCGAACTCGCGCGCCGGCTCGACGCGTTCCTCCTCGAGACGCGCGATCCGCGGGCACTCGGCCGCGGCGCGGAGTTCGACGCGATACTGAAGCGATTCGCTCCGGCCCCCGGCTCGGCGCGCCGCTGAGTCGGAGTGACCGGCGCTGACGGCGACGCATCCCCAGTGTTGCGTTGCCTCCAGCGTGTCCCTTCGCATGTGCCCAATTCGATCGGCGACAGGTCTCTGGTTCGAGATTCGCCCCTCACGGACCTCACTCGCGAAGCCACACGAACGACTGAATCGGTTGACGGAGATTCGAGAGAACTTGACGCGCGCCGATGCACCGTTCCGCGACCGGCCTCCGCTTCGAAAGTCGGCGCCCAGTCATCCCGGTACTTCGCGTACTCGAGCACGGCGAGCACGGTCTCCGGCGAAATGACTCGCAGCTCGTCCCCCGGGAGCGAGCCGATCGGGTCAGGCCGGGGACCGCGGAGATGCGACGCCCTCTTCATCCCGCGCCCCTCGCCGAGGGCCTCGGCGACCGACGAGAGGACCGACTCGCAGACCGAGGAGAACTCGCGAGTCGAGCGCCGGCGGAACGGCACACGAACGCGGCGCATCCGAGAGTGAGCGACGGGACCACCTCCGAGAGGTTGTCGGAGATCTTCTCGAGGCGGTTCAGACCGAATCGAACCTCGGCGCACAGCCGCCGGATTTCCGCACGGGGGCTCACGGGAACCGCGCGGTCGGGAGCGAGCCGGAAACCGGCTGAGTTCGGTCCATGCGAGATCAATGGTGACGCGGCGGCGCCGGCGCGGCACGAGCCGCCCGCATCGGCTACACTCGGCGCCCGGCTCCCGAGACAAGAGATGAAGCGCTACGAACTGAAGCTCCCCGACGGTCGCTCGGTCGAGGTCGGCGTGGGCGGCGATGATGTCGAGATCGACGGAGAGGCGATCCGTGTCGGCGGTGCCCCGTTCCGTGGCGGCGCGGCGATCCTCGAGGGCGAGCGGCTCCTCGTCTCGCATCCTCTCTTCCAGGGCGAGTGCGAGCTCCGCGAGAAGTCGCGGCGGGGAGGCGGCGCCGACCGGCTTCACGGCGCCGAGGCGACCGATCTCCGCGCGCCGTTTCCGGGGAAGGTCGTGAAGATCCTCGTCTCCGCGCCCATCGAGGTGGCGAAGGGCGAGCCGCTTGTCGTCCTCGAAGCGATGAAAATGGAGTTCACGTACACGGCGCCTTCGGATCTGAGGATCGCGAAGGTCCTCGTGCGCGAGGGCGAGGTGCTGGAGAAAGGCGCCCCGTTCTTCGAGTACTAGCGGTACCAGGTACCGTTTCGGCCGTGTTACTCCCGCGGCACGGGGGGGGTCGTGCCGGAGACGGACGACGGGTCGCCGCCGCTCCGCTCGCGCGCGATCGCGATCATCGTCTCGGCGAAGTCCATGCCGAGGAAAAACGCCTTCCACTCCTCCTCGAACTTGTCGAGGTCGATCCCCCGGAACGCGACGTCGGTCGCGACGTCCATCTTGTGCTTATCCTTGAAGACGGAGATGAGCTTGTCGGGGATCTCCGCATACCGCTCGTTCCCGGAGTGGTAGCAGAAGTAGACGAGCGACCAGCCCTCCGCGTAGCAGAGGTTCGGGTTCTTGTAGTAGTCGGCCTGGCGGTAGCGGATGAGGTCCTTCACCGGGACGTGCTTTCCCTGCCGGATCGCCGCGTGGATGATCGCGAACCGGATGGGGTTGATCTCGCCGCACTTCACCGTCTTCCCGTCCGGCGAGACGCGCGCGGTGGAGAAGTAGTCGCCCATCCCCTCGTCGAGCCACGACGGGAAGTCGATCTTCGAGACGATCCAGAAATGGAAGTACTGGTGCCACCCCTCGTGCGAGAGGACGCCGAGGAGCGGCATGGTCGAGAGCCGCGTGAGCGCGACGAGGAGGTCGACGTTCGCGAGCTCTTCCTCGGGAACGCCGAGCGCCTTGAGACGGTCCTTCAGGTCGCGCCCCTCCGAAGGCTCCGGAAAGACGTCGCGGCCGTCGAGCGTCCCCGTGTCGAAGCACACGAGTTCGTCGGTTTGGTCGGTGTAGTACGCGAGCGAGCCGCGCGGCCCGCCGTAGGCGTGATAGTTCTCCGCGCCCGAGAAGATCTTCAGGACGAACTCCGGGAGCGGCTTCCGGCTCTTGAACCGGCGCCGGTACTCCATCATCATCGACTCGAGGTGGTTCGCGACGATCCGTGCGCGCTCGCGCGGCACCTGGGACTGGATCTGGTAGTTCTTCGACTTGTCGAGGATCCAGCCATCGGGCTCGTCGTTGATCCTCCACTTGCCGGGTTTCACGCGATCTCCGGCGAGAGCGGCGCCCGCGAGAAGCGCGAGACTCGTCGCGGCGGCGAGAGCGAGTCGGCTCCAGGTCATGTCACCTCGATCCCAACGGGTCGCGGGCTCCGGCCGAACGATCGATCGAACGAATGGAGCGGGCGCGGTCACAGTGTAACCGCGCCCGCCCGAAGACGGCACCGATTAACGTACGCCGGCCGTTACTGCGTCCGAACGATCACCGCGTTGGTCACGCTGAAGCCCTCCGGGATGCGGGAGCCGCCGTCGCGCACGAAGCCTTGCAGCGCGAACGTGATGACGCGGAGCGTGCCGAACGGGCTCGTGAGCACGTTCGACGGCGCCGGCGTCGAGGGCCGGTTCGGCGACCCGAGGAGCCGGTCGTGCCCGGGCACGTTCTTCCAGATCACCTTTGGCTGCTTCGCGCCGCCGGAGAGCGGCGTCGGGAAGACCGTCGTGCCGATGTCGAACCTCTGCTCGGTGACGCCCGACTCGCCCGGGTTTCCGACCCAGCCGTAGAGGACGTAGGTCGACATCGCGCGCGACGACGGCACGGCCATGTCGACGGTGAACGGGTCCTCGGGCGCGAACTGCACCATTCGCGTGTCAGCGTCGCCGAAGAGCCCGTTGACCGTGAGCACGTTTTCGCGGTCGCCGAGCCTCACGTTGACGTTTCCGAGGCGCGCCGCGAGCGACGGCGCGATGTACGTGAAGCCGCGCTCGAGGACGCCGTCGCCGTTGCCGTTCTGGACGACGACGGTCGCGGACCCCGCGCCCGCCGGAGTCCGCGCGGTGATGAGATCCTGTCCGTCGTCCACGACGACCATGGCGGCCGGCGCGCCGTCGAAGAGGACGACAGTGTCCTCCGTCGTCGTGAAGCCACCCCCGCGGATCGTGACGAAGTCGTTCCCCGACTCCGATCCGGTGGCCGGGATGACGGACGCGACGAACACCGGCGCGAACCCGTACTCCCACGTCTCGCCGATCGCGGAGAATCCGTCCGTGCCGCCGTGCATGACGACCTGCCGCCGGACCGGGTCGTACGCGAGCGCGTGCGCGAACCGCGGCGAGGGGATCGTCCGGAAGTCGAGCGGCGCCCATTCCGCCCCGTCGAATTCGTACGCGACGAAGAGCGGTCCGCCGAAGCCCTCCGCGAATCCGGCGAGGACGAGACGGTCGCGAGCGACGTCGATCGCACCGGCGTAGCCGAGGATGGCGTTCGGCGTGAGCGACGGGGAAAGCTGGGTCCACGCCGCCCCGTCGAACTCCCACGTCTCGTCGAGGACGACCGGCCCCATCGGGTCGTTGAGGCGGAGCCCGCCGTAGAGGACGAGCCGCCCGCGGCCGGGAAGGTAGCCCATCGCCGCCCCGTCGCGCGGGGCCGGCGGCGACGCGACCGGGGGCGACGACCAGTCCGACCCGTCCCACTCCCAGGTATCCCCGAGATAGGTGAGCCCCTGGTCGGCCGACCCGCCGAAGACGACGGTGACGCCGCGCGCGCCGTCGTGAGCCATCGCGTGCCGGGCTCGGGCGGGCGGCGACGACGTCGCGGGCGAGGCGGGGATCCAGTCGACCCCGTCCCACTCCCACGTGTCGGCGAACGTGCTTGCGCCGTCTTCGCCTCCGAAGAGGACGGCGCGGCCGCGCGTGCGATCGTACGCCATCGCGTGGCCGTAGCGGGGGGAGGGGGAGCTCGTCGCCGGAGTCACGGCCGACCAGGCGAGCCCGTCCCATTCCCAGGTGTCGCCCAGCACCTGGCCGATGTTGTCGATCCCTCCGAAGAGAACCGTCGTCCCTCGGACGGGATCGTAGGCGAGCGCGTGCGAACTCCGGGGAACCGGCCCGCCCATCGGCGGGGTGCGGTCGCGCCAGTCGAGCTGAGCGAAGGCGCTCGCGCTCGCGAGCGCGAGCGCGCCACAGGACGCGGCCAGTGACGAGAGGAACGTGAGTCGGAACGGCGAGCGGGTGTGCCGGGACGTCATGAGAATGAACCTCCACCACGAGACGGAGGCCTGGCGTGCGGAGAATGAACGTCGCGAAGCGCCGGCTGTTGGAGCGGGCCGGCTACGATTCCGGCGGCGATTCTTCGCCGGTCTCTTCCGCGGCGGCTTCGAGAGCCGGGAGGGCCGACGGTCCGTGACCGAGACGTTCGATCACAAAAAGGGTGACGTTGTCGTCCCCGGCGTTCTTCGAACGATGCCGGTGACCTCCCGGAATGACGATGCCGTCGCCTTCGGAGTAGACGATCGTTCGCCCGTCCTCGAACTGGGTCTCCATCCGGCCCTCGAGCACATAGCCCACATGGTCCTTGTCGCACCAGCCGGTCTGCTCGAACCCGGGCGAGAACTGGATGATGCGGATCCGGGTCCCCGGGATGAGCGCGGTCTTCGCACGCGCCGTGCCGACGTCGGCCCATTCCATCCACTCGAGGGATGAAAAGTCGATTCGCGGCTCCACGGGCCTCCCGAACGGCAATTCGGCGTCGGCGACCCATCGAGAGCGTCGGCGAGCCCACGCAAGAAGAATAGATCGGATTGGAGCAGTCTAGGCCGGACGGCCTCCGCCGTAAAGGAGGAGCGGCGCCGGCCTCGCCCCCCCGCGTTGCGCTCGGTCGTCGCGCGGGGGTAGCATGGTCGAAGCCTCGCGGCAGCGGTCCGGACCGGCTCTTGGCCCGGCCGGCCGCGCTGGACCGGAGACCGGGGAGCCGATAGAGATGACGACACCGATCGTCTGCGTCCGCGGCGACGCTCCGAGCGAGGGCATCGGAGCGGAGGTCCGCTCGCGCCTCGCTCGCGATGCCGTCGTCGTCGCGACGAGCGCGGAGCGGCTCGAGGAGACGCTCGAGTCGGGACGGTGCGGCGCGGTGATTCTCGACGCCGACGCGAGATCGTTCGACTGGCGCGAGGCCGCCCGCTCGATCCGCTCCCGGTTCCCCCACGTGGCGACGGTGATCTTCGCGCGGGACGGGAGAAACGAGCACGCGTCCGAGGCGTTCCGGGAGGACGTCGACGGATTCGCCACGCCCGCGACGCTCGCCTCGCTCGCGGCGACGCTCGCCGCCGCCCGAAAAAGGGCCGTGGCGCGGAGCGAGGGCGAGCACGTCCGAGCCGCGGCGGACTTCGCCGCCGACTACGCGTACTCGATCGCGATCGACTCGGCCGGCCGCGCCGTGCCGGACTGGATCTCGAGCGGCTACGAGAGGATCGCCGGATGCCCGCCGCGGGACGGCGGAGTCGGGCTCGGGTTCGACGGGATCGTCCATCCCGACGACGCGGCGATCGCCGTGCGGCGCGAGGCGAACCTCCGCGCGGGCCGGACGTCCGTCGAGGAGTTCCGCGTCGTCGCGCGCTCCGGAGAGGTCCGCCGCGTGCGCGACCGCGCGCTCGCGGTCATCGACGCCCGGAGCGGCCGCGTCGTGCGCGTCGCGGGCGGCGCGCACGACGTGACCGACTTCCATCGCGCGAACGAGGAGCGCGCGGCGCTCAGGGCGCGCCTCGAGGCGATCCTCGAGCAGATGCCCGCCGGCGTCGTAATCGCGGAGTCGCCCTCGGGAAGGACGATCGAGTTCAACAAGCTCGCCGAGGAGATCATCGGCGCACCGGTCCCGAAGGACGCCGGCGGCTTCGCGGCGGGGATCCCGCTCGCGCGGTCGATCCGGACGGGCGAGCCCGTGCGCGAGAAGGAGATCGAAATCCCGCGCTCCGACGGCAGCCTCGGCGTCCTCCGGTTCTCCGCGACTCCGGTCCGCCGCGGCGACGGGAAGATCGTCGAGACGGTCGCGACCTTCAGCGACGTCACCGACGCCTCGCAGGTCGAGCAGTCGCTGCACGAGAGCGAGAGCCGCTTCCGGACGATGTTCCAGTCGGCGGCGGTCGGCATCGTCCTCACCGATCTCCGGGGCAGCGTGATCGAGAGCAACCCCGAGTTCAAGCGGATCCTCGGCATCTCGTCCGAGCGCCTGGCCGGGATGCGCTTTCCCGAGTTCGTCGGGCTCGCGGATTTCCAGCGCGCGGAGCGCCTGCACGAAAAGCTCCTCGACGGCTCGCTGCCGTCGCTCCGCTTCGAGGCCGCCTACGCGTGGGACGGCGCGCCGGCGGTGCGCGCCGCGGTGACGTCCTCGTTCGTGCGCGGCGACGGCACGAAGCCCACCCACGCGATCGCGTTCGTCGCGGACGTCTCGGAGCAGCGCGCGGCCGAGGCGGCGCACCTCAAGGCCGCGGGGCAGATCCGGCGCCTGGCCGACGCCCTTCCGGTCCTCATCTCCTACGTCCGGGCCGACGGGCGGTACGATTTCGTGAACCGGACGTACGAGAAGTGGTTCGGCATTCCGCTCGAGGAGATCCGCGACCGCCGGGTGACCGAGCTTCTTCCGCCCGAGATTCACGACGTCCTCTTGCCCTACATCTTGCGCGCCCTCGCGGGCGAGCGCGTGACGTTCGAGCCGAGCTTCAGGGATCGCAAGGGCCGCCTCCGCCACCTCGAGGTCACTTACCTTCCCGACGCCGAGCCCGACGGGCGCATCCGCGGATACTTCGCCCTCGCCTCGGACGTGACCGAGAGGAGAAAGGCCGAGCGCGTCCGCCGGCGGCTCACCGCGCGGCTCGCCAAGGAGCGGTCCATCTTCCACAAGGTCCTGCAGCAAATGCCGGCCGGGCTCGTCGTCGCGCGGGCGCCGTCGGGGCGCCTCGTCCTCCGGAACAACCGAGTCATGGAGATGGTGCGGCACGCCTATCGTCCGACCGAGAGCGTCTCCGAATACGGGCAGTGGTCGGGATTCCACGCCGACGGAAGAAAGATCGAGCCGGAGGAGTGGCCTCTCGCGCGCGCCATCCGAACGGGCGAGGAGGTCCGGGGAGAGACGATCCACTACCTCCGCGGCGACGGCACGAAGGCGATCCTCTCGGTCGACGCCTCTCCCGTCCGCGACAGGAAGCGGAGCATCGTGGCCGGCGTCGCGACCGTGATCGACGTGACGGCGGAGCGCGAGCGCGAGGCCGCGATGCAAGCGTTCGCGCGAGAGCTCGAGCGACGGAACGTCGAGCTCAAGACCTTGCTCGACGTCATCCCGATCGGCATCGCGATCGCCGAGGATCCGGAGTGCCAGCGGATCCGGCTCAATTGGTACGTCCTCTCCCTCCTCGGGATCCCCGAGCGCTCCAACTACTCGTGCAGCGCGCCGCCGGACGAGCGGCCGCCGTGGCGGTTCTTCCGCGGCGAACGGGAGCTCGCGCCCGAGGAGCTCCCGCTGCAGCGAGCCGCCGCGACGCGCCGGGAGATCCTCGGGCACGTCATGGACTTCGAGTTCGCCCCCGGGCGGCGCGTTCGGATCATGACGAACGCTTCTCCGCTCCTCGACGAGTCGGGCGCCGTCCGGGGCTCCGTCGCGGCTTTCCTGCCGATCGACGACCCGGAGCCGATCTAGAATCGGCCATTTTCCGGCCCCGTGTCCGGCCGACGGCACCAGCTTGACTTTAGGTTAGCCTTATCTATGATTTTGGCATGACTAAACCTGCCCGCGCGGCCGCGCTCCTGCTGCTCGTCGCGCTCCCCTTCTTCGTCACGTCCTGCGACTCGTCCGGCGCGTCCTCGCGCGCGCGGGACGGCTCGCTCCGGATCGTCGCGACCATCGGAATGATCGGCGACGTCGCGTCGCGCATCGCGAAGCAGGACGCGCACGTCGACGCGATGATGGGGCCGGGAGTCGACCCGCACCTCTACAAGGCGACCGAGGGCGACATCCGGCGGCTCACCGAAGCCGACCTCATCCTCTACAACGGGCTCAACCTCGAAGGGAAGATGGGCGACATCCTCGTGAAGGTCGGCCGATCGCGGCCGGTCGTCGCGGTGAGCGAGTCGGTCCCGGAGAACCTCCTTCGCGAGCCGCCCGAGTTCGCCGGGCATTACGACCCGCACATCTGGTTCGACGTGAGCCTCTGGGCGATGACCATCGACCCGATCGTCCGCGAGCTGTCCTCCCTCGATCCGGACCGAGCCGCCGAGTACCGCCGGAACGGAGAGGCGTTGAAGAAGGAGCTTCTCGATCTGGACGCGTGGGTCGCGAGCGAGATCGCGTCGATCCCGAAGGAGCGGCGGGTCCTCGTCACCGCGCACGACGCGTTCGGCTACTTCGGCGAGCGATACGGAATCGAGGTGAAGGGCCTCCAGGGGATCAGCACGGTCGCCGAGGCCGGGCTCGCGGACGTCGAGCGCCTCGTCGAGACCGTCGTTTCGCGCAAAGTTCCGGCGATCTTCGTCGAGTCGAGCGTGCCGCGCCGTGCGATCGAGGCGGTGCAGAAGGCGTGCGAGTCGAGGGGCCACTCGGTCAAGATCGGCGGCGAGCTCTTCTCGGACGCCATGGGCGCCGCGGATTCGCCGGAGGGCACCTATCCGGGCATGGTGCGCCACAACGTGCGGACGATCGTGGAGGCTCTCCGGTGAACCCGACGCACGCCGCGGAGCAACCGGCTCGCGAAACGCCCGGTCCCGCGATCGAACCGACGGAGGCGCCGCCCGCGCTCGAGGTGCACGACCTCACCGTCGCGTACCGGACGCAGCCCGTTCTCTGGGACGTCGACGTGGCGCTTCCCGCGGGCCGGCTCACCGCCGTCGTGGGACCGAACGGCGCCGGGAAGAGCACGCTCTTGAAGGCGGTGCTGGGGCTCGTGAAGCCCACCACGGGATGGGTCAAGGTGTTCGGCGCCCCGTACGCCGAGAAGCGCTCGTGGGTGGGCTACGTCCCGCAGCGCGAGAGCGTCGACTGGGACTTTCCGACGAGCGCGCTCGACGTCGTGACGATGGGGCTCTACGGACAGGTGGGCTGGTTCCGGAGGCCCTCGCGGACGCACGTGGCGACCGCGCTCGAGTGCCTCGACAAGCTCGGCATCAAGGACCTTGCCGGCCGGCAGATCAGCCAGCTCTCCGGAGGCCAGCAGCAGCGCGTCTTCCTCGCGCGGGCCCTCGCCCAGGACGCGCGGCTCTACCTCATGGACGAGCCGTTCGCCGGCGTCGACGCGACCACCGAGCGCGCGATCTTCGCGCTCCTCAAAGAGCTGCGCCGCGAGGGGCGGACGGTCGTCGCGGTCCACCACGATCTTCCGACCGTGCCCGAGTACTTCGACTCGGTCGTCCTTCTCAACATGCGGCTCGTGGCCTCGGGGCCCGTCGCCACGACGTTCACGCAGGAAAACCTCCAGCAAACGTACGGCGGCCGCCTCACGACTCTGTCACAGGCGGCCGAGGCGCTCCTCCACAGGCGGCCCGTCGACAAGAAGTGACCGAGGGCGGCATCGTGATTTCGTACACGCTGTGGAACGTCCTCGCCGGGTCGACGATCCTCGGCGTGACGGGCGGCGTTCTCGGGTGCTTCACGCTCCTCAGAAGGCAGAGTCTCCTGGGCGACGCGCTCGCGCACGCGGCGCTGCCGGGGGTCTGCGTCGCGTTCCTCCTCACCGGATCGAAGTCGCCGCTGCCGCTTCTTCTCGGCGCGCTCGCGGCGGGCGTCGCCGGGTCGCTCCTCATCCTCTCGATCGTGCGGTGGAGCCGCGTGAAGGAGGACTCCGCGATCGGGATCATCCTCTCGGTCTTCTTCGGCCTCGGGATCGTGCTCCTGACGCGCATCCAGCAGCTCCCCGGCGGGAACCAATCGGGCCTCGACAAGTTCCTGTTCGGCCAGGCGGCGTCGCTCGTTGCGTCGGACCTCGCGGTGATGGGGACGCTCTCGCTCGCCGTCCTCGCGGCGGTCGTCCTCCTCTTCAAGGAGTGGAAGCTCCTCGCGTTCGACCGCACGTTCGGAGCGAGCCTCGGGTACCCGATGCGCGGGCTCGAGATCGGGCTCACGTGCCTTCTCGTGGTGGTGGTCGTGGTCGGGCTCCAGACCGTGGGAGTCGTGCTCATGGTCGCGACCCTCGTCACGCCGGCGGCCGCGGCGCGCCAGTGGACGGACCGGCTCTCGGTCATGACCGTGCTCTCGGGCGCGATCGGCGGAATTTCGGGCGCGAGCGGAGCGATCGCGAGCGGACTCGTTTCGCATCTGCCGACCGGACCCACAATCGTCCTGGTCGCGAGCGCGATGCTCGTCGTCTCGCTTCTCTTCGCGCCGAACCGCGGCCTTCTCTGGGCGGCGCTCCGGGAGCGGCGATTCACGGCGCGGATTCGCCGCGAGAACCTCCTGAAGGACGTCTACCTCTTCGGCGAGCGCGGCGGCGGGCGCTTCGAGTTCGTGTCGCGGCCCGCCTTGATGGGCGAGCGCGGCCTCGGCGGCGCCGAGATCGAGCGGCACTCCCTCCCGCTCCTCCGCGCCGGACTCCTCGAGCGATTCGGCGACGCCCTCCGGCTCACGCCCGCGGGCCTCGTCGAGGCCGAGCGGCTCGTGCGGAAGCACCGCCTCTGGGAGGTCTATCTCACGCGCCGGCTCGAGCTGCCGCCCGATCACGTCCACCGCGACGCCGAGGCGATGGAGCACGCGCTCTCCGAGGCGGCCGTCGACGACCTCGACGAGATGCTCGGATTCCCCGAGGTCGATCCCCACGGGCGGCGGATCCCGCGCCGCGAGAAGGCGGAGACGTGAGCGGCCCCACGCTCGTCGTCCTCGCGGTCGGCGCGCTCGTCGCGTCGAGCTGCGCGATCGTCGGGACGTTTCTCGTGCTCCGGCGCATGGCGCTCCTGGGCGACGCGATCAGCCACGCGGTCCTTCCGGGCATCGCGCTCGCGTTCATGATGACGGGCAGCCGCGCCGCGCTGCCGATGGTCGTGGGGGCCGGCGCGCTCGGCGTCGTCACCGTGTTCCTGGTCGAGGCGCTGCACCGCAGCCGCCGGTTGAAGGAGGACGCGTCGATCGGCGTCGTCTTCCCGGCGCTCTTTGCGATCGGCGTCATCCTCGTCAGCCGCTACACGTCGCAGGTGGACCTCGACATCGACTGCGTGCTCTACGGAGAGATCGCGTACGCGCCGCTCGACACGATCTCGGCGTTCGGACGAAACCTCGGGCCGAAGGCGCTCTGGGTGACGGGAGCGACGCTCCTCGTCGATCTCGCGCTCGTCCTCCTCCTCTACAAGGAGCTGAAGATGACGAGCTTCGACCCTGCGCTCGCGGCCGCGCTCGGCTTCTCGCCCGTCCTCGTCCACTACGCGCTCATGTCCGCGGTGTCGGTGACGGTGGTCGGCGCGTTCGAGTCGGTGGGCGCGATCCTCGTGGTCGCGATGCTGGTCGTGCCGCCCGCGGCGGCGTACCTCCTCGTCGAGCGGCTGTCGGCGATGATCGCGCTCGCCGTGGGGCTGGGAATCGCCGCGACCGGGCTCGGCTACGCTTTCGCTCGCGCGCTCGACGCCTCCATCGCGGGCGGCATCGCGTCCGCGGCGGGCGCGATCTTCGTCGCGGCCTGGATCGCGTCGCCGCGGCACGGCGTCATCGTGCGCGTCGCGCGCAACCGGGCGCTCGCGCGGCGGCTCGACGGGGAGCTCCTGCTCTTGCACCTGAAGGACCGCGCGGCGGCGCTCCCGCTCGACGCGGTGCGCCGGCGGTTCGGGTGGACGGGCAAGAAGGTCGGGCGGGTCGTGGCCGAGCTCGAGAGCGAGCGGCTCGTGACGCAAGACAACGGCGGCCTCGCCATCACGCCCGAGGGCGCCCGCTCGCTCGAAACCGCCGGCACCGCGCCCCTCGCCCACTCGGGGTGAACGCCGGAAACGGTACCAGGTACCGTTTCCGCAGCGAAACGATCCGGCCGCGCCGAGTTGCCAACGAAACGGTACCTGGTACCGTTTCCCGTCATGGTCCTCCTCATCGTCCTCGCCGGGTGGGTCTTCTCGCTCACGCTCCACGAGTGGGCGCACGCGCGCGTCGCGCTCGCGGGCGGCGATGTCACCGTGCGCGCGAAGGGCTACCTCTCGTTCAACCCGATCCGGTACATGGATCCGTTCATGAGCGTGATCCTGCCGATCGTCTTCGTCCTCGCGGGCGGGATCGCGCTTCCGGGCGGGCTCGTCTACGTCCGCACCGATCTCCTCCGCGGCCCCGGCTGGGCGGCGCTCGTCTCGCTCGCGGGGCCCGCGGCCAACGTCGCCTGCGCGCTCGCGTGCGCGGCGCCGTTCGCGCTCGGGCTCGCGCCGACGTTCGCGATCGACGCCGGCCCGGGCTGGGTCGCGCTCGCCTACCTCGGCCACCTTCAGATCATGGCGATCGTGCTGAACATGATCCCGGTCCCCCCGCTCGACGGCTTCGGGGTGATCGAGCCGTGGCTCTCCCCCGCCGCGCGCGCCTCGCTCCGGCCGCTCAAGCGCTACGGGATGCTCGCCGTGATCCTCGTCCTCTGGTTCGTGGAGCCCGTCCGGAACGTCTTCTTCGATTTCGTCACCGACCTGAGCGAGGCCCTCGGGCTGCCGCTCTCGTTCGTCCGGGCGGGCCGCCTCGCCATGCGGCTCTGATGCCGGACCGCGTCCGCCGGTGTAGGCTGGGCTCTTCGCCTTTCCGCGGCGCAGATTCTCGAACGTCCCGAGCGCACGCGATGCGCGACCGACGTCATTCGAAGTCCTGAACGAGCTAGAGCTCCCTCGCAAGACGAGGAGGATCCCGGGTTGAAGGCCACGATTGTCGCCCCGATTCTCCTCGCGCTCTCCTCCGCTCTCCTCGCGGATCCGACCGACGTCGTGACCCTCCGCGGCGGCACGATCCTCCGCGGCGAGATCCTCTCCGAGGACGGCGCGGGGGTCGCGCTCCGCGTCGCTCCGGGCGAGGTGCTCGTCCTTTCGCCCAAGGACGTGAGCGAGGTGAAGCGGGGCGTCGACCCCGATTCACCCCCGCCGTTCTTGCGGTTCCGCGAGGGCGCGTCGACCGATGCGCTCCAGTCCGGAGTCGCGACGTACCTCGAGCCCAAGTCGGGAAAGCTCGTGACTCTCGTCGGGGCCGTCCACGTCGGCGACGCGGAGTACTTCGGCGCCCTGCAGAAGCTCCTCGACGGTCACGCCGTCGTCCTCTACGAGGGCGTCGGAGGGGGAGCGAAGGCGGCCGATCTCGAGGAGATCTCGTTCGTCTTCCGCCTCCAGGTCGAAGTGGGCCGGCTCCTCGGCCTCACGTTCCAAAAGGACGGCATCGACTACGGGCGCGAGCACTTCCGGAACGCCGACATGGCGTGGCCCGAGATGAAGGCCGCGCTCGAGGCGAAGGGACAGACTCTCGTGCCGATGCAGGGCTTCCTGCGACTTCTCTCGCCCTTCCTCGAGGGGCTCCTCTCGTCGCAGCGCGCGATGCTCGAGCGGTCAGGAAGGCAGGACGCGGCAGCCGCCGACCTGAAACGCACGCTCGGGCGAATGCTGGCGCAGGGCCCCGAGCTGCTCGAGCGCCTCGGCATCGTCGACTCGCGGAAGCGCGACGACGTCATCGTCTCCCTCCGGAACGAGGCGGCGTTCCGGGTGCTCGACAAGGTGCTCGAAGGGCCCGAGCGGTCGATCGCCGTCTTCTACGGGGCCGCCCACCTTCCCGACATGCACCGGCGCCTGATCGAGCGAGGGCTTTCGCTCCGCTCGAGCACGTTCGTCGACGCGTGGAGGATCGCGAAGCGGGCGTCGAAGTAGGGCGATGGAGCTGTTCGCGATCGGCGTCCTGATCGGTCTCGCGGTGCTCGTCGTCTTCTATCGCCGGCGGCGCGGTTTGGCGGCGCCGGTTCTCGGCCGCGCCGGCGATCCCGGGCGGAAGCGCCATGACATCGAGGCCGCGCTCCACGCGCTCTCGACGCGCAGGAACGACGACGCGTTCGTCTTCCTCGAGGACGTCCGGACGCGGAAGTACGTGCAGTTCGGCGGCGGAGAGGGCCGGCCGATCCTCTTCGACCTCCCCGCCATGGCGCTCAAGCCCGAGGAGATGAAGCGGGCGGTTGCGTACTTCGAGGCCCTCGGTCGCGGCTCGCTTGAGACGTTCGACGTGGCGAAACGCGAGGGCGGCGTTCCGATCGACCGGGGCGAGACGTACCAGATCCGCTTCTCTCCCGAGGAAGCCGCCCGCGCGGCCGAGGTGGCGCTCGAGGTGTTCGAGCGGGTCTACCGGCTCCCCGCCGACTTCACGCTCGCGATCGACGAGAACTGAGGATCGGAAAGGCGCGGCGCCGCGTTCCGTCAGGGGATCGTCGAATCGTGGAGAGGCCCCTCGCTCAACGCGTCTCGTCCCCGGCGGTCGTGCGGCACGGCGACGATGACGGTTCCCGCGCTCGCGGCGCCCCGCTCGTCCGTGGCCGTGAACCGGACATGATAGACGCGCCCGTTGCCGGTTCCGGCCCGCTCCGCTCGGACCCAAGGGGTTCTCGTGCCGAGGCCCGCGCCGTCCGGCGAGGTGAGACCGTCGCCCCGGCCCACCCGAGTATCGCCCGAGGACGGCCGGGCGAGAAGCTTCCTTCGAGACGCCTCCGAGACGCCTCCGGAGGCCCCGAGTCAGAGGTCGAACTTCACCCCCTGCGCGAGGGGCAGGTCCTTCCCCCAGTTGACGGTGTTCGTCTGCCGGCGCATGTACAGCTTCCACGAGTCGGAGCCCGACTCGCGGCCGCCGCCCGTCTCCTTCTCGCCGCCGAAGGCGCCGCCGATCTCGGCGCCGGACGTGCCGATGTTGACGTTCGCGATGCCGCAGTCGCTGCCGCGGTGCGAGAGAAACGTCTCGCTCGAGATGAGGTTCGTCGTGAAGATCGACGACGAGAGCCCCTGCGGGACGTCGTTGTGGAGGGCGATGGCCTCGTCGAGATCGTTGACCTCGTAGACGTAGAGGATGGGAGCGAACGTCTCGTCCTTCGCGATCGCGAGGTCCTTTTCCGCCCGGACGATCGTCGGCTCGACGAAGAAGCCGGGACGGTCGACTGTCCTCCCCCCGCAGAGGATCCGGCCGCCCTCTTTCTTGACCGTCTCGAGCGCGGCCATCATCTCCTTCACCGCGTCGCCGTCGATGAGCGGTCCCATGAGCGTTCCCTCGTCGAGCGGATCGCCGATCCGGATCTGGCCGTAGGCCTTGAGAAGGCGTCCGGTGAACTCCTTCGCGATCCCCTTCTCGAGGATGAGCCGCCGCGTCGTCGTGCACCGCTGGCCCGCCGTGCCGACGGCGCCGAAGAGCACCGCGCGGAGGGCGAGGTCGAGGTCGGCGTCGTCGAGAACGATGACCGCGTTGTTGCCGCCCAGCTCGAGGAGCGTCCGCCCGAGCCTCTCCCCCACGACCTGCGCGATCCGCCGCCCCATGCGGCAGGACCCGGTCGCCGAGACGAGCGGAATCCTCCGGTCGGCGAGCATCGCCTCTCCCACGTCCGCGCCCCGGCCGATGACGAGGTTGAAGACGCCCGAGACGCCGTTCCGTTCCGAGACGCGGTCGCAGATGCTCTGCACGGCGACCGCCGTGAGCGGCGTCTTCGACGACGGCTTCCAAATCATCGTGTCGCCGCAGACGGCGGCGATCGCCGCGTTCCACGCCCACACGGCCACGGGGAAGTTGAACGCGGTCACGATGCCGATCGGTCCCAGCGGATGCCACTGCTCGTACATCCGGTGAAGCGCCCGCTCCGAATGCATGGTGAGGCCATAGAGCTGCCGCGAGAGGCCGACCGCGAAGTCGCAGACGTCGATCATCTCCTGCACCTCGCCCAGCCCTTCGGAGAGGATTTTCCCCGCCTCGAGCGACACGAGCCGGCCGAGCGCGTCCTTGTCGCGTCTCAGCTCCTCGCCGAGCTGGCGCACGATCTCTCCCCTCCGCGGCGCGGGGGTCATGCGCCACGCCTCGAACGCGCGAGCCGCCTCGGCGGCGACCGTCTCGTAGTCGGCGCGCGTCGCCTGCCGCACCTTCGCGATCGCCTCGCCCGTCGACGGGTTGACCGACGCGAGCTCGGGGCCCTTCGTGTCGAGCCGCCGTCCCGTCGAGGCGCCGGAATTGACCGGCCCGACGCCGAGGGCTTCGAGGGGAGAGGGCTTCGTCGCGGCCGTCGTGGGCATGGGTTGGCAGACCTTTCGCGTCGCGAGTGGACGTGCCAAGGGGCGGCCGCCAGTCTACCAGCGCGCCTTCCGGCACCCTCGCTCAGCGGGAGAGCCTGAGGACGGGCCCGGCCTTCGACTCGCGCGAGCCGTAGCCCGCGGAGTCGGTGCCGTCGCCGACGATCGCGATCGTCACCACGGCGCCGGGCGCGACGACCGCCGTGACGTCGAAGAGAGCGAGATTCCCCTTCGCGACCTTCGCAACGGTCGAGAGCGGATTCCCCGAGACGGACGGGCGATTGGCGTACGTGATCCCCGTCTCGTCCCAAGGCTCGTTCGACGCGACGTGGGCTCGCCCGCCGCGGGACGACGCGTCCACGCACGAGAGGAGAAGTGTGGCGGACTCGATCGGGCCCGGCACGTCCGTCAAGTCGAACCGGAGATACGACAGCGTCGCGGGCGAGCGATCCACGACGAGCGACCGCTTCCCCCCGTAGTTGACCGACGACGTCGTCTTGCCCTTCACGACGAACGCGTCCGCCTTGGGCTCGAGGGCCAGGACTCCGTTCGCACACACGTCGCCTTTCAGCCGGATCTTCGCGATCCAGCCGTCCCGCACGTTGTCGCGGCGGCCGTCGGCGACGAAGAGGCGCGTGTCCCTCTCACCCTCGCCCGGAACGACGGCGAGCCCCTGCGGCGCCTTCATCTTCATGCTCTTGATCTCGAACCGCTCGACGAGGAGGCCGTCCGGCGTGACGCGCGCGATCCGCCGCGACGCCGTCGAGACGACGAAGAGCGTGCCGCTCCGGGGATCGAACGCGATTCCCTCCGGGTCCACGAGCCCGAAGCCGTCGGTCGAGAACGACGAGACGAGGCCGCCGCCGGGAGTGACCTCGAAGATCCGGCCCTCGTGACCGTCGACGAGGTAGAGCGTCCCGCGATCGGGCGCGAACGTCACGTCCTCGGGGTCGACGCACCCGAACGCCGCCGTCGAGAACGACGAGACGAGCGCGAACGCCTCGTCCACCTCGAAGACTCGGCGCGCATCGTCGTCCGAGAGGAAGTACGTGCCGCGCTCGGGAACGAAGACGATCCCGGTCGGCTCATCCGAGTACGCGAGCGTCGAGTGCCTCTCTCGGAGCTCTCCGCTCGGGTCCAGCACGAAGACGTTCATCGACTGGAAGTGCGGCGGCTCCTCCGCCTCCGAGTCGCAGATGACGATGATCCCGGTCGAGGGGAAGACGTAGACCCCGGCCGGGTCCGGGCTGCCGAAGCGCGTCGAGTCGAGGACGCGCTCGAGCACGAGCTCGGTCGAGCGCGCGCCGGCCGCCGACGCGAGCGAAGGGCAAAGGACGAACAGCCAGAAAACGACGACGGTGCGGCACGTGCGCCGGACTTCCATTCTCTTCACTCCGGGAAACCCCGGAGCAAGCCCGGTTCCCGCCGGGTGGGCCGTCGTACAGCGGTCGCTAATTATTGTTATTTAGAGACTTACGTCTCACGTAGCCTTCGCTATCGCGGTCTCGAATCGAGAGCGCTCTCGATTCGAGAGGGGAGGGCCCGGTCATTCCTCGACGTAGTCGACGTAGCCGATGAGCATCTCGTCCCACGTCTGGTCGCCCCAGCGCACGGTCGCGGTCGGGTCGGGATTCGCGGGGTTCCCCGCCGAGTTGTCGAAGACCGCGGTGACGCGGAGCTTCGTCCCGCGCTCGAGCGTCCTCGGCTCCGCGAACCGGTAGGTTGCCTGCCAGTTGAAGTCGTAGCGCGGGACGTCGAGGAGGATCTCGCGCGTGCCGTCGGGCCGCTCCGCCTCGTAGCGGAAGGACTTCCCGCGGAAATGCATGTGCGGCATGAAGGAGAGGAGCTTGACGTCGGCCGGCGCCTTCCAGAACGTCGTGTACGTCGCCGCCGGGTCTCCCGGAGCGATCCGGAGAGCGCGGTGGTTGATGCCGCGCGTCGTCACGACCTTTGCGGGCTTCTCCTTCGCGAAGACGAGGCCGATCTCCGAGACGTCCTCGTGCGGCGTGCCGTCCGCCGTGTAGTGGATCTGGAAGACGAGGCGCGAGCCGGCGGGGAGGAGCTTCGCCGTCCCCTCGGGCCAGACGTTTGGCCGCTCGCCCGGGACGAGGCACGCGAAGTACCCGGCGTCGAGGCCGCCGTCGATCGGCGGCTGCTCGCCGGCGCGCTCGCGGGGATAGCGGACGAAGGCGAGGATGTGATGGACGACCTTTCGCGCGCCCGCGTGGATCTCGGCCGCGGTCACCCAGCGGTCCTCGTCGAGCCCCGTATCCACCTGCGCGTAGCGGTACCGGATCTCGCCGCTCGCGGGCACGAGCTGCTTCGGCGCTCGGAGCACGAGATCGGGCGTCCCGATGTGCCACCGGCCCGGATCGGCGGGCGGGATCGGCTCGGACGGGACTTCCGGCCCCTCGGGCGCTCCCGCGTCGACCCAGGCGAGGATCGTCTTCTTCTCGGAGCCCGAGAGCCCGCGCGCGTTCTTCCACGTTCCGTAGCGCGGGTCGGCGTGCCACGGCGGCATGAGCCCCGACTCGACGACCTCGCGGATCATGAGCGACCAGCCGTCGGCGTCGCGATAGGTGAGCAAGGAAAAGGGCCCCACCTCGCCCGGACGGTGGCACTCGACGCAATGGCGCCGGAGGATCGGCGCGACGTCGCGGTGGTAGACGGCGCCCGCGTCTTCGGCCTCGGGCGTCGCGTCGCGCGCGATGAGGCAGCCCGCGGCGGTCGTCGTCCGCAACGACGGCTCGCGGCCGGCGAGGACGGCGTCGAGCGCTTCCTTCAGGTACTCGCGGTCGGGCGCGGGCCGCTTCGCGCCGGCGAGCCCGAACTGGTCGTCGAGCGCGCCGCGGTAGAGGACGCGCCGCTCGCCGTCGAGGAGGACGATCTCGCCCGTCCGCGTCGCGCCGAAGAGGTCGGCGATCTTCTGCCCGCGGTCGACGGCGACCGGGAACGCGATTCCGGCCTCCTTCGCGAACGCGGCGACCGCGTCCGGGTCCTCCTGCGAGCTCGAGTTGACGAGGAGGAAGCGCACGCCGCGCGGCCCGTACGCCGTTTCGAGCGCCGCGAGGCGCGGCGCTTGCGCGGAGGCGATCGGGCAGCCCTTCGACGAGAAGGCGACGACGAACGCGCGCGCCGGATCGCCGCCCTCCTCCTCGCGAAGCGCGATCGCGCGGCCCCGAGCGTCGGTCGCGGGGAATTCGGGGACGACGTCGCCCGGTCCCGGCACGCCGCCGCTCGCGAGCGCCGTCGACGTCATGACCGCGAGAAACGCCAGGGTCGCTTTCACGAATCTCCTCTCAGCCGAGGACCTTCAGCACGGACGTCTGGGGCTCGCCGCCGGTGACGCGGACCGAGCCGTCGAGGTCGATCATCACGTCGATCTCGCTCCGGACGCCGAACTCGGGGAGGTAGATCCCCGGCTCGACCGAGAAGCAGCTCCCGGCGATGAGCGTCCGCTCGTCGCGCGTCTCGAGGTTGTCGACGTTCGCGCCGTTCCCGTGCGTTTCGCGTCCGATCGAGTGGCCGGTGCGGTGGATGAAGGCGTCGCCGTAGCCCGCCTTCCGGATGACGTCCCGGCACGCGTCGTCCACGTCGGCGCCCGAGAGCGTGCGACCCCCGGCGGACGCCTTCTTCAGGAGGTCGACGGCCGCGTCGCGCCCCGAGCGCACCACGTCGAAGACCCCAGCGATCTTCTCCGGCACCGCCGCGTCGCAGTGGCCGACCCACGTGATGTCGGCCATCACATCGTCGGGTCCCTTTTTCTTCGCCCAGAGGTCGACGAGCACGAAGTCTCCCTTGGCGATCTTCGCGTGCTTGTCGGCGCTGGGCTCGTAGTGAGGGTCGCCCGAGTTCGCGTTGGCGCCGACGATCGGCGGCGAATCGGTGACGAGGCCCGCGTCCTCGAAGCGCTTCAGGATGAACCGCTGCACCTCGAACTCGCTCGTCGTCCCCCCTCTCGAGAGCTTCTTCCGGATCTCGTCGTACGCCTCGCTCACGATCCGGTAGAGGTGCTTCGCCGCCTCGTCGTGCGACGCGATCTGCTCCGGCGAGAGCTTCGACTCGAAGAGCTGCACGAGGTCGCCCGAGGAGACGATCTCGGCCCCGGTCGCGGCGCGAACGAGCTCGATCGTGCCCGCGTCGACGATCGAGACGGTCGGCACGGCGTTCCCGGGCGAATAGTGCATGGCGATCCGGCGGCACCCCTCGACAATCGCCTTCAGGCCCGCCTCGAGCTCGCGCCAGGAGAGGTAGATCGTCTCCTTCCCCGGCCACCACGACATCGAGGCCGGCTCGATCCGGTGGCGGAGCTTCCTCGGAAGGCCGCTCGCGGGGACGAGATAGAACCAGCGCCGGGTGATGTGGGGGACGGACTCGACGAAGAGGATCCGGCTCGTGATCGGATCGACGCTCCGGAACCCGCAGAAGAGCCAGGCGTCGATCTTCGCGTCCTTGAGCGCGTTCTGGATCGCCGCGATGCGGGAGTCGAGGCGCTTGTCGATCGGGGATGCGGCCGTCATGTCGAGCTCGCCTCCGTTTCGGGCCGGCTCATGAACGGGGCCCACTTCTCTCTCGGGCTCGGCGGCGTCGAGAGGCTGACGCCGACGAGCGCGACGATGGAGAGGATGACCGCCGGGTAGACATGGTACTCGGAGTCCTGGATCCAGATCGGCCAGGCGTCGCTCGCGAAGATCTTCGGGAGGAAATTGCACGCGAGCACCGAGATCATCCCGGTCAAGAGCGACGCGACGGCGCCCTGGGGCGTCACCCGTTTCCAGAGAAACGTCGCGAGAAGGGCGGGCGTCAGCCCTGCGCCGACCATGATGTAGGCCATGAGGGCCATCTCGAGGATCGACTTGAAGAAGTTGAGCAGGACGAACGCGAGCGAGCCGAAGACGAAGATCATGATGCGCTGCACGCGCACCACCTCGGCGTCGGTCGCCATCGGCTTCAAGAAGCGCTTGTAGACGTCGTGCCCCGCGTTGAGGGACGGCACCATGAGGAACGTGTTGCCGGTCGAGAAGATGATCGCGAGCGCGGCGCAGAGGAGGAGGCAGCCGGCCGCGGGCGGAAGGTCGGATCGGGCGAGGTGCAGGATGACGTTTTCCGACTCTTCTTTGATGACTCTCATGCCGCCGCCGTCCGCCGCGGCCTCGAAGAACGGCGCCTGGTTGAAGTAGATCGCGCTGCCGACGATCGCGACCAGGGCGAGCGCGATCTCGATGGCGGCGACGCCGACGACCATTCCCATCGCGGCCCGGCGCGCGGACACGGCGCTCTTCGCCGAGAGGAACTTCTGGTACATGCTGCTCTCGCCGAGCAGGAGGAAGAAGGTCGGGAAGAAGACGCCGAGCGCCCAGAGCGGGCCCTTCCCGGCGAAGACTTCGAACCGCTCCGGCGGCAGAGTGCTCGCGATCTCGGACCAGCCGCCCGCCTTCCCGACGAGAAGGAAGAGCGCGACGAAGACGCCGGTGATCATGAGCGTCCCGTTGAAGACGTCGATGGCGACGATCGACACCATTCCCGCGAGCGCGGTGAACGTCATGATCGTGACCGCGGACAGGATCGTTCCCCAGGGGATGTCGAGGCCTGTCAGGCTCGTCAGGTTCTCGTTGAGCGGCGTGACGCGGTTCAGGAGCCAGCCGGCGCCGCGGAACTGGTACGCCGCGATCGAGAGGTACGCGAGCATGATCACGATCGTGCCGAGAAGACGCGCCGTGCCGTTGTATCGGCGCTCGAGGAGTTCCGGCACCGAATAATCGGCGATGCGCCGAACGCGCCCGGCGATGAACATGACGACGATGATGCCGAGCCAGGCGCCCGCGCTCAGCCAGAGGTCGCCCACGCCCTCGCGGAACGCGAGACCGGCGCCGCCGAAGAGGCTTCCGGAGCCGATCCAGGTGCAAACGAGCGTCGCGACCAGAAGATGCGTCGGCACGCTCCGCCCGGCGACCATGAAGTCGGCTTTCGTCTTCACCTGCCGGCTCTTCCGGAGCGCCACGCCGACGAGGATCGTCAGGTACGCGAGGACGACCCACAGGTAGACGTTCAAGGGCGCGCTCCTTCGGTCCGCGGCGGAGGCGAATACTGTAAGGCTCGGCGATGCCGACCGCCAGTCGCGAGGCACGAGGTGTTACGATCGCTCGCGGCCGCCGCGCACCCGTCCCGAGGCATTCCCCATGCGCATCGTCGTCGTCCTTCTCGCTCTGTCGCTCGTCTTTGCCGCCCCCGAAGGGGACGCGCCGGCTCAGGGTCCGCCGAAGAAACAGGTTCCCGGGCCCGAGCATCGACAGTTCGATTTCTGGATCGGCGAGTGGACGGTCACGAGCCAGGGCGGATTCGCGGGCAAGAACGTCATCACGAGCGCGGAGGGCGGATTCGCGCTGATCGAGAAATGGTCCGGCGCCGGAGGAGGAACGGGGACGAGCCTCAACTACTACGACCGCGCCGACAAAGAGTGGCACCAGACCTGGATCGACTCGAGCGGCAACGCGCTCACTCTCTCGGGCGGGCTCGTCGACGGAAAGATGGTCTTGTCGAGCGAGCCCGCCGATCATCCCCAGGGCGGAAAGGTCGTGCAGCGGGTCACGTGGACGCCGCTCGAGGGCGGGAAAAAGGTGCGCCAGCACTGGGAGTCGTCGCGCGACGGCGGAAAGACATGGTCCACCGTGTTCGACGGCCTCTACTCGAAATAAGCGGTGCCTGGCACCGTTACTTCTTCCGATCGAGGTAGTCCTGCAGGATCATCCGCGCCGCCATCACGTCCATGCGCTTCCGGCGCTTCGAATGTGAGACGTCGTGCCGCATCAGCGCCTCGTAGGCGCGGTCGGTGGAGAGCCGCTCGTCCCAGAGGATGACCTCGCGGCCGGACCGCTCCCTGAGCGTCCGCGCGAACCGCTCCGAACGCTCGGCCGCGGGGCCCTTCGAGCCGTCGGCGTTGAGCGGGAGCCCCACGACGAACCCCGCGGCGCCCTCCCTCTCGAGCGCGGCGACGAGCGCCGCGGCGTCGGCCTCGTCGTCTCCCTTCGAGAGGATCGTCCCGACCGGATGCGCGAGCATCCCGAGCTCGTCGCTCACCGCGACGCCGATCCGCTTCGATCCGAGGTCGACGCCGAGAAGGCGCGCCACGGGGGGCGGACTCTTCTTCGCCATCCCCGCCCTTTTATCAGTCGAAGCGACGGAGCGGCAGATCATCGAGAGTCCGGCGCCGATCATTCGAGGCGCGAGACTTCGAGGAGGATGGCCACGTCGAGCCCTTCCTCGTAGAACAGCTCGATCACGGTCCTCTCCGCGCGCGACGACACGGTCCTCACCGCCAGAGACAGGCGCTCGCGCTCCTTCGCGGCGACTGCTCGCGTCTCCTCCGCCACTGCCACGTCGGGCGAAAGCGGCGCGGGCGACGCCCGCTCGCGGCCATCTCGTCGGCCCGGAGCCGGAGCGCAATGACGAGATGCCACGGCAGCATCGGACGCCCGGCCGCGAGCCGATCTCGGGCCCCGAGCGCGCGGAGGCTCGCCGCCTGCGCGAGGTCGTCTGCGCGGTCCTCCGCCAGGCCGCGACGGATCAGCACGCGCACGAGCGCGATCCGCGCCTCGACGAGCGCCCGGTCGAACTCCTCCGGAGGCGGCCTCCTCCTCGGCGCGGGCCGAAGCGGAAAAGTCTCGGGGTTGCGCACGCACGAGAGGTTACGCCCGGGGCCTTGCCCCGGTTGCAGGAAACGGGATCTGGCAAGATGGGCCGGGCCCCCGACGGGCCGTGCGCCGCGGACCGAGGACCGCGGACCGTGCGCCGCGGACCGTGCGCCGGGTCCCGGGAGCGGCACGAGCTTGAGAGACATCGTCCTCGACGGACCGGTCGATCGCGAGATCACCGTCGGCGGGCGGCGCTACCTCTACTTCGGCGGCAACAACTACCTCGGGCTCGCCTGTCACGGCGCGGTGCTCACGGCCGCTCGGCAGGCGCTCGTCGCGAGCGGGCTCTCGGCCGCCGCGTCGCGCGAGACGTCCGGCACGATGCGCGAGCACCTCGAGCTCGAGCGCGCGCTCGCGGAATTCTGGGGCTCCCCCGAGGCGGCGATCTTCTCCTCGGGCTACCTCGCGGTCGATTCCGCCGTCGAGGCTCTTTCGGAGGACGCGGGCGGGATCCTCCTCGACGAGAAGACCCACGTCGCGGGCGCCGACGCCGCTCGCCGGACCGGGCTCCCGGTCGCCGCGTTCGCGCACCGCTCTCCGGACTCTCTCGCCCGCGCGGCCCGGGAGCGGCGCGCGCGCCGAATCCTCGTCCTGACCGACGGCGTCTTCCCGTCGGACGGCGCGATCGCTCCCCTCGACCGGCATCTCGCGGCTCTCGACGGTCTCGAGGCGACGCTCCTCGTCGACGACGCGCACGCGCTCGGGGTCCTGGGGGAGAAGGGACGCGGAACGGCCGAGCACCTCGGCGTCACGGCCGACCCCCGCGTCCGGACCGTGTCGACGCTCTCGAAGGCGATGGGCGCGTTCGGCGGCGCCGTGCCGTGCGACGCCGCGCTCCGCGACAGGATTCGCGCGACCCGCGCGTACGTCGGAGCCACGCCGATCCCGCCGCCGATCGCCGCCGGCGCGGCGGTCGCCGTGCGCCTCCTCGCCGGCGATCCCTCGATCCTCGCGCGCCTCCGCGCGAACGTCGCGCGGATGAAATCCGGGCTCCGCGCGCGCGGGGTCGGCTCGGCGGACGACTCCCCGGTCCCCATCGTGTCGATCGCATGGCCCGACCGCGCGCGGCTCGAGCGCGCGCACGGCGCGCTCCGAGACCGCGGCCTCCTCGTGCCCCTCATCCGCTACCCGGGCGGACCGGAATTCGGCTCGCTCCGGCTCACGGTGTCGGCCGCGCACCGTCCGGAGGACGTCGACCGACTGCTCGAGGCCTGGGAGCGGATCGCGTGAGCGTGCCGCTTGTCCCGGCGGACGACGCCTGGGCGCTCTTCGCGATCATGGCCGCCTCGGCGGCGGGGTCGGTCGCGCTCGAGCGAAGATACCGCTGGGCGGCGCGCGTGACAGGACCGGTCGTGGTCATCGCCGTGGCGATCGCGCTCTCGACGGCGGGCGTCATCCCTCGCGAGGCGGCCGCGTACGACGTCGTCACGGGCTGGTTCGTGCCGATCGCGATCCCGCTCCTCCTCGTCCGCACCGATCTCCGGCGCCTCTGGCGCGACTCGGGGCGCACGTTCGTCGCGTTCAACGTCGCCGCGGCGGGCACGGTCGCGGGCGGCCTCCTCGCGGGATGGTGCCTTGCGGGGAGGATCGAGTCGTCGGCGGCCATCGCGGGCATCATGACCGGGAGCTACACGGGCGGCAGCGTCAACTTCGTCTCCCTCCAATCGATGTTCCGCCCGCCGCCCGAGGTCGCGAGCGCGGCGATCGTGGCGGACAACTTGGTCATGGCTCTCTTCTTTTTCGTGCTCCTCGCCGTCCCGTCGATCGGGTTCATCGCGCGCCGCTTCGACTCGCGCGCCGGAATCGCCCGCGACCCCTCCGGCGCGCCGGCAAAGACGTACTGGGCGCCGCGGCAGATCGCGCTCCACGACGTCGCGATCCATCTCGCGGTCGCGGTCGTCGTGGCGGCCGTCTCGACGCGGCTCGGGGCTCTCGTCTCGGAGACCTCGTGGCCGCCGGAGCTCAAGGCCGTCTTCGCGACCCCCTACGTCTACCTGACGACGCTGTCCATCCTCGTCGCGACCGCGTTCCCGGGAGCGATCGGACGGCGCCCGGGCGCCGAGGAGATGGGGACGCTTCTCCTCTACTTCTTCTTCTTCGTGATCGGGGCGCCCGCGAGCGTCGTCTCGATCCTCCGCGACAGCCCGGCGCTCCTCGTCCTCTGCGCGATCATGCTCGGGACGAACCTCGTCGTCACGCTCGTCGTCGGTCGGCTCTTGAAACTCCCGCTCGAGGACCTCCTCATCGCCTCGAACGCGACCGCCGGAGGGCCCGCGACCGCGGCCGCGATGGCGATCGGAAAGGGGTGGCCCGCGCTCGTCCTCCCCGCCGTGCTGGTCGGCGTCTGGGGCTACGCGATCGGGAGCTATCTTGGGCTCTTCGTCGGCCGCGTGCTCGGGGCCGCGATCGGCGGAGGCGGCTGACGGCCGGGAGCGAGATGAACGTCGACGAGAAACGCACGATCGAGACGCTCGCGGAGATGGTGGCGACTCCGTCGGTCAACCCGGCGTTCGACGCGGGCGGCACGACCCCCGGCGAGGCCGCGATCGCCGATCTCGTCGCGCGAAAGCTCCGCGGCATCGGGCTCGACGTCGAGATCCGCGAGGCGGCGCCCGGGAGGCCGAGCGTCGTGGGAGTCCTCGAGGGCAAGGGCGGCGGCCGCTCGCTCATGCTGAACGGGCACTTCGACACCGTGGGGCCGGGCGGGATGAAGGACCCGTTCACGCCCGCCATCGAGAACGGGAGGATGCGCGGGCGCGGATCGTACGACATGAAGGCGGGCGTCGCGGCGATCCTCGGCGCGGTCGAGGCGCTCGTGCGCGGGAAGGCGCCGCTCCGGGGCACGATCGTCGTCGCGGCGGTCGCGGACGAGGAGGCGGCGAGCCTCGGGACCTTGGACGTCGCGCGCGCGTTCAAGACCGACGGGGCGATCGTGACCGAGCCGACCGGGCAGAAGCTCGCGCTCGCGCACCGCGGATTCTCGTGGATCCACGTCCGGACGAAGGGCTTCGCGTGCCACGGAAGCCGATACGACCTCGGCGTCGACGCGAACGTGAGGATGGGACGCGTGCTCGTGCGCCTCGAGGCGCTCGAGCGCGACCTCGCGTCGCGGCCGGCGCACCCGCTCGCCGGGCGGCCGTCGCTCCACGCCGCGATCCTCCGGGGCGGGATCGGGCCGTCGATCTATGCGCCGGAGTGCCGGCTCGAGATCGAGCGGCGCGTCGCCGTCGGCGAGACGGCGGAGGGCGTCCTCGACGAGGTGCGCTCGATCGTCGCGGCGATCCGAGCCGAGGATCCGCGATTCGAGGCCACGGTCCGGGAGGCGCTCCACCGCCCGCCTTTCGAGGCGGCGCGGGACGGCGCGGTCGCGCGCGCGGTCGAGGCGGCGCACCGCGCGGCGAGCGGCGGCGATCCGAAGGTGACGGGCGCGCCGTTCTGGACCGATGCGGCGATCCTCCGGGAGGCGGGCGCCGACACGATCGTCTTCGGCCACGACGGCGCCGGCGCCCACGAGGACGAGGAGTGGGCCGACCTCGCGACCGTCACGGCGCTCGCGCGGACGCTCGCCGCCGCGGCGGCGGATTACGCGGGGTGACCGAGCCATGAGCCCGAAGGTCCGCATCGCGCTCGTCGGCGACCGGAACGACGACGCGGCCGCGCACCGCGCGATCCCGCTCGCGCTCGCGCTCGCGGGCGAGGATCTCGAGGTCCGCGTCGAGGGGACGTGGCGCCCTACCGTCGCGATCGACGAGCGGTCGCTCGGGGAGTTCGGCGGCATCTGGTGCGTGCCCGCGAGCCCGTACGCGTCGATGGACGGCGCGCTCAGGGCCATCCGGTACGCGCGGACGCGCGGCGTGCCGTTCCTCGGGACGTGCGGCGGGTTCCAGCACGCGCTCATCGAGGCCGCGCGCAACGTCGCCGGCCTCGAGTCGGCCGACCACCTCGAGTCGAACCCCGGAGCGGTCACGCCTCTCGTCGGGCCGCTCGAGTGCCCGCTCGTCGAGACGCCCGCGCCGGTCCGATTCGTCCCGGGAACGTCTCTCCGCGAGGCGATGGGGACGGACGAGTCGACCGAGACGTTCCACTGCCGCTTCGGGCTCAACCCGGCCTTCCGCGACACCCTCGACCGCGCGGGGCTCCGCGTCGCCGCGCGCGGCCCCGGCGGCGAGGTGCGCGCCGTGGAGATCGCGGGGCACCCGTTCTTCGTGGCGACGCTCTTCCAGCCCGAGCGGGCGAGCCTCAAGGAGCGGCTGCACCCGGCCGTCAAGGCCTTCGTCGCGGCCGCGGCAAGGAACCGGCCGTGAGCGAGCGGGGAGCGGGGCGCGCGAGCGCGCACGAGCGGCGCCGCCACGAGTTCCGGCCGAACTACGTGTCGTTCGCGGGCACGTACCAGTGCAACCTCGCGTGCCCGCACTGCTCTGTGCCGATCGAGTGGCGGGACCGGCTGCCCGTCCCGGTCGCCCTCCGCTTTCTCGAGGAGTGCCGCGAGCTCGGGGTCGAGTGGCTCGGCTTCACGGGCGGCGAGCCGTTCGTCTACCCCGAGTTCGTGATCGACGTCGCCCGCCGCGGCGCCGCGCTCGGGTTCCGGTTCGACAAGATCGTGACGAACGGCGCGTGGCAGAGCGGCCGCGCGCATGCCGAGACGGTCCTCGCAGGGCTTCTCGACGCCGGCTTCACGGGAACGCTCGGCGTCAGCGTCGACCGCTTCCATCCGGTGGGGACCGCGCCCGTCGCCGAGTTCTGCCGCGCCGCCGCCGCGGTCTTCCGCCGCGACGACGTGCTCGCGCTCTCGTACGCGAGCCCGTCGCGCCACGAGGGGCTCGAGAAGCTCCGCCTCCTCGCGAAGGAGCTCGGCGGCGCGTTCGAGTGGTCGGAGCTCCTCGGTCGCTACCTCCTCGTGACCGACGACCTCTCGATGACCGCGAGCTGGAATCACCTCGCGCCGGTCGAGCGCGCCGAGGATCTCGCGAGCGCGTGGGACGGCCGGTGGTTCGAGGAGGACTGGTGCGAAGGGCCGGGGCAGGCGTTCATCGTCAATCCGCGCGGCGAGGTGAAGCCGTGCTGCGGGTTCGCGAGCGACCTCGACCAGCTCACGATCGGGAACGTCCGCGAGCACTCGGCGCGGGAGCTCGCGCGGCGCGGCCGCGCGCATCCGTACGTGGGGAAGGTGTTCCGCGAGGGGCTCGTCGCGATCCGCGAGCAGGTGCTGCGCGACCACAAGAACGCGGTGCCGGGCGCCACCAGCAACCACTGCTTCTTCTGCTGGTTCGCGCTGACCCGCGGCCTGGCCGAGGGCGTCCCCGGCCGCGGCGGCCAGATCGGCCGGTGGTGTACGGAGGGGCCCGGCACCGATGGACGCCCCTAGCGGCTTGAACGCCGAAGGTGCGCGTGGGAAACTCCTCCTAACGTGGCCCGCCGCAACCGAACGCGAGCGTCGCGCGTGAACGCGACGCCCAACAGGTGTCATCGAGGGCCGAGGGAAAGCTCCAACCTCTTCGCAAGATAGGGACAAGTTGGAGTTGAAGACTCTAACGCTGGCCAAACGCAACCGAACTCGGACGTCGCGCCTGCGCGCGACGCCCGACTCGTGCAGTCGGAGGCCGGGCCATGGCTCCCACTTCTCCGATTAATAATGAGGCGAAGTGGGAGTTGAAGACTCATGGCGGGGGGCCGCGCGAACTCGACGTCTCGGGTCCTTCTCCCACCCGGATCGAAGTCGCCATGTTGCTGAAGGCCGTCGTCCGGATCGCTGCCGTCCTCGCGATCGCGGGCACTGGGTTCGCCCGCGCCGCCTCGGCCCAGTCGCCGGCCATCGACCGCGCGATCGCGGCGATGAACGCCGGGAAGTTCGAGGATGCGCTCGCGGCCGCCGACGCCGCGGTGCGCGAGAGCCCGCGCAGCGCGAAAGCGCTCGCGGTCCGCGGCCGCGCCCACGCCGAGACGGGCGACCGCGAGGCGGCTCTCGCCGATTTTTCCCGAGCGCTCGCCTTCGACCCGAAGTGCGCGGCGGCCCACCTCTTCCGCGGCCTCCTCCACATGAAGGACGGCTCGTACGACGTCGCCGCCGGCGACTTCGACCGCGCGATCGAGTTCTCTCCGAGCGACGCGGACGCCTGGCACAACCGGGGCATCTGCCGCGCCGAGCTGGGCCGCTTCGCCGACGCCAAGGCCGACTACGGGAAGTCGATCGCCCTGCGCCCCGGCTGCGCGCGCTTCCTCGAGAGCCTCGCGCTCCTGCACCAGCGCGCGGGCGAGGCCGCCGAGGCGGAGAAGGCCGCCCGCCGCGCGACGGAGATCGAGCCGCGATCGAAGGCGGCGGCGATCGTCCTCGGCCGCCTGCTCCGCGACAAAGGTGACGTCGAGGGGGCCCGAAAGGAGTTCGAGCGCGCCATCGCGATCGACCCCGCCGACACGATCGCGCTCCAGGACCTCGGCATCCTCCTCGCCGGCTTGAACGAGACCGACGCGGCCGTCGCGGCGCTTGAGCGGGCCGTCGCGGCCGGGACCCGCGAGCCCGGGGCCTACTTCCACCTCGGGAGCCTCCTCCTCGAGAAGACGAAGAAACGAAAGCCGGACCCCTCCGCCGCGGCGCGCCACCTCGAGAAGTGCATCGAGCTCGATCGGCGCGGCGACTATCGCGAGCGGGCCCGGAGCCTGCTCGGCCGCATCGACAAGAAGAAACGGGACAGGAACTAGGCCAACAACGAACGGATGAAGACTCGCTCTCCGTCGCTCCGGAGGATGACCACCATGAAGCTCAACGGGACGTTCGTGTGGGCCGCGGCCGCCGCGGCCGCCGCGGCGCTGACGGCGATCGACGCGCGGGCGCAGTGCGGCGGCATGCGGAGCCGCCCCGCCTTCCGCCCGACCGGCGTCGTGACGAGGGGTCCGGCGCCCTCGCCGGTTCCGACGCCGACGCCGACGCCGCGAAATCCGAACGACCCCACGCCGCGCACGCCGTCCGGCGGCGGCGTCACGCCGGCGACGCCGCTCCCGGCGCCCGGGACGACGAGCGGCGGTGTGCCGCTCTCGTCCACCGGTGAGTTCGACTGGGTCGGATGGTGGGACGCCAATCAGTGGCGTTATCTCGAGTTCCACGCGATCGCGGGCGAGACGCGCTCGGGCGATTTCGACCTCGGCGCCGCCTCGAGCGGGAACGACGCCGCGGCACCGACCCCCGGTGCGATCGCGAGCATCGTCGCCGCGCTCCGCGACGCGGCCGGCTCCTCGGACCCGCTCGTGGCCGGCGACGCGCTCGCGGCGCTCGCGTCCGTCGCCGGGCCCGAGGCGACGGCGGACGTCGGACGCGTCGCGCGGACGAGCGGACGAAGCCAGCTCGGGGCGATTCTCGCGGCGAGCCGCATCCCCGAAGCGGGAGGGGCCGCGCTCGTCCGCCCGCTCGTGGAGCAGGCGGGCACACCGGCGCTCCATCGCGGCGCCGCGGCCGTCTCGCTCGGGATGTCGGGCGAGGCCGCGGGGTCGTTCGCGCTCCTTCGCGAGCTCTTCACGGTCGCGAAAGAGCCGCTCGAGGTCCGCGTCGGCGCTGCCGTCGCGCTCGCCGTCTCGGGCGGCCACGACGCGATCGCGGTCTTGGCCGGCGTCCTCGCGGGCGAGAGGGAGGCTCCGAGGATCCGGGCCGTCGCCGCGTTCGCGCTCGGCCGCACGGGCGATCGCTGCGCGGTCAGGCCGCTCGCGGACGCTCTCGCGGGAGCGGAGGACGAGTCAGTGCGCCGCGCCGCGGCGTCGTCGCTCGGCGCGATCGCGCTGCGCCACGGCCATCCGCTCGACGCCGAAGCCAGGCGCGAGGCGGTCGACACGCTCATCGGCGCCATTCGCGACGACGAACGGCTCCCGGTGCGGGCGATCGCGGTCCTCTCGCTCGGCCAGGTCGGGAGCGCCGACGGAAAGCTCGAGTGCCGCCGGATCCTCACCGAGGGCCCGGCCGAGCTCGTCGCGCCGGCCCTCGTCGCCCTCGGCATCCTGGGCGACGCGTCCGACGCGCCGCTCGTCGCCGCGTATCTCGCGAAGGACTCCGAGCATCGCGCGCCGGCGGCGCTCGCCTGCGGGCTCCTGCGGCACGCGGCGGCCGCTCCGGTGATCCGGGAGCTTCTCGTCGCGGAGAAGGGCGACGCGGTCGCGTACCGCATGGCGGCGACGGCGGCGGGCCTCCTCGGCGACAGCGGCGCGATCCCGCTCCTCGCCGAGCGGAGCGCCGACCCAAGCGGCCAGCTCTCGGAGCCCGCGATCCTCGGCCTCGGCCTCCTCGGGCACGTGTCGGCGCGGGACGCCGTGCGGCGCGCGGCGGACGAGGCCCGCGGCGACCGCCCGCGCGCGACGGCGCTCGAGGTGCTGGGCCGGATGCGCGACGCGGGGTCGCGCTACCGGCTCGAAGCGGCGCTCGCCGCGTCGTCGCGATCGAGCCTCGAGAAGGCCGCGGCGGCGCGCGCGCTCGGCCTCCTCGGCTCGCCCGCGCGGGCGCTGACGCCGATCGAGGACGTGATGTGCGACCGCGACCCCGCCCTCCGCATGCCGCTCGTCGAGAAGCTCGTGGCGAGACTGTAGTAGAGTCTTCAACCCCAACCGATCCTGTTTCGATCTTGCGACGAAAGGGGAGGCCTTCCTCGGCCTCTCCCGACACCTGTCGGGCGACGCATCGAGGCGCGACGACCGAGTTCGGTTGTTGCTTGCCGGCGTTACGGGAGACCGCATTCGGGCCGAGGCCGAGCGGCGTCTGTCGATGGAAGGTGGGAGACTACGGGAGCTTGACTATGGCGAGCGTAGCCCGAGTCTCGATCGGCCCGGACAGTCGGAGATGCATCTGGTAGCTGCCGCTCGGGACGAGAGCCGGGATCGAGAACGTGCGCCGCTTTCGCAAGGCCCGCCCGGGAGCCAGGGAATTCACGACGATGGGACCGAAGAGGGGCGCGGTCACGCTTCCCTGGGGCCGCGTGACATCGACCCACACGGCGATATTCTGGTACTCGAGGTCGGAGTCGTTCCTGACGTAGAAGGGAACCGTGACCTGGCCGCCGGAGGATGGCACGAGCTCGGGGCTCGCCCCGGCACTGGCGACGACGTCCGGCGAGAGCACCGACACGAAGGCAAAGCTCTCGTCGGGAAGCCGGAGCTTTCCCCAGGGCAGGTAGACTCGGCCGCCGGAGCTGATTCCCGGATCGCCGAGCCAAAAGTCATGGACGTCTTCGTCGAAGCCCTCGTCGAGCCGCAGGTCCCGAGGCTGCCATGACATCCCGCCATCCTGGGAGTAGTTCGCGAAGTAATCGATCCCGTATCCCTCCGTGAGCTCGAACCACTGAACGGCGACGAGGCCGTTCTCGGCGACGGCCATGCGGGCCCAGAAAAGAGAGATCCGGCCGCGCGTGAGATCGCTGACGATCGGAATCTCCTCCGGCAAGAAGGAGGCGCCGAAGTCGCTGGATACGTTGAGATAGTGCTGTCCGCGGGCGACCTCCCTCGCGCTGCCGAACAGGACGAACACGCCGCCATGCTGATCCGCCTCGAGCCCGTTCAGTTCGACGGGCACGGTGTCCAGAGGCCCGGAGCCGATGCGCTGCTTTTCCTCGAAGGTCATTCCGCCGTCGATCGACCTCCTCAAGAAGAGATTTCGAGAGAATACGCCGACGCGCGCCCGTGTCGTCCATGCCACGTAGACGTGGCCGAGGGAGTCCCTCGCCATCCGGGCATCGAAGAAACCCGAGTCGTTCCGAGCGATCTCCACGGGTGTGTTCCAGGTCGTGCCACCGTCCGCTGAGGAGTGCACGTTCAGGCTCCACGGATAGTCCTGGCCTTTAACGGCGTGCTCCTCGAGGAGCACGGAGACCTCTCCGCTCTCGGATGCCTCGATGTCCCAGACAGTTATCCCTCTGTCCGCGAGGATGCTGGGATTGGGCCGCCAAGTCGATCCCGCATCGATCGAAACATTGACGACGATGTCTCCCAGGACACAGCAGTGGACGCAGAAAACAGTACCGTCGTTGTCCGTGGCGATCCGCGGCCAGCCCGGAGTGGACGGAAACGACCGAGACTCCTCCCAGGTGCGTCCGAAGTCCTGCGAGAAGGCGAATCGGTTGCGTTCTCGCGACGTCTGGATTTCCGTCTCGCGCCAAGCGACGCACACATGGCCTCCAGTGTCGGATATTACTCGAAAAGGAGAGGCATATCTGGGACCCCATCCTCCTTCGTTGGGGCCGATTTCCATTGGATCCAACCACGTACGACCGCCGTCCTCGGATCGGCAGACGTAAAGCTCATTCGTTGAATTCTCCTGGCAGCCCGAGCTGAGAACGGCAACAAGTCGATCGACATCGAGCGTTGCGATCTCCAGTTCAAAGCTATCACATGCAGTTGGTCCCAACTGACTCCGATGAAGAATGAACTCGGTGCCGACTGCCAAGTCGGATAGGAGAGTCATTGTACCCATTAGGACGAAGAACCCAGCGCGGTAGTGCGGATAGCTGAATCGCTGTGAAGCGTCGATTGTTCCCCGCACCTCCGAATTGATTGTTGTATTATCAGGGCCGAATCTGTCGTGTGCGAATCTCATGTCGATGTGAACCTTCATGTTCGACCTGGTAGGCCACGAATCGGCCTCGTGGAAGTGGAACGAATCGTGGCAAGTAGTAATCCTCTGTCGCGTTCTCGGAAACGCGAACTTCGTCTCGGATCGGCCTTTCGGGGTCGATGATCCGACGTCCGTAGATCTGGTGCTTTCCTCTCACGACTTTTTGGTAGATGAGTCGTCTCGAGCCGGCATCCCATTGGGGATTGGCGTGATCCGTCACGCCCCTCGGCGGATCGGGGGTCGCCACCGTCAACCAAGGTGTATCGGGCGTATCGCGGATGGGGAAGGCGTCCCGCCGTGGCATCTGCGGAAAGGGAGCGACGACGACGGATCGGTTTCCCTCTTCACCATCGAGGAATGAGATCCACTTGCCGTCTGGAGAGAACTGCGGTTGAGTCCGCTGGCGGCCCAGGCCGCCTTCGATGAGCGTGACGGGGCGTTCAGGATCCCGTTCGGGGCCGAACGCGATCGCGCCGCCGATGAACTTCCCTCCTGCGATGCCCGGCATGAAGACACACCACCCCCGTGACCAGCCGGGAGCTGTTCTTTGGGAGAACCGCGGCGCCTCGAAGGAGTTGAGATCCGTTCCGGTGACCTGCGCGTAGGCGACATCGACGGACCGCCTGGCAGAGCTTGAAACGAGCGACCTCACCGCGGAATCGAATCCGTGTCCCGGGATGCACTCTTCGTGAATCACCCAGAATCGCGACGGGTCGTCGGGATCCGCGCCGGGCGGCGACCATTCCCCGTATGCGATGTCTCGGATTTCGAGCTCGGAGCTCGCGGTTCGCGAGATCTCGAAGCCTACTTTCCGCACTTGCCGGACTCACTTTCTCGTAATTTCTCCAGATGCCGCCTGATCAGGACGGGCCAGATCGGTAGGCTGCCATGGGAACCTCCAGTAGCTTCAAGATCTTGCGTT